>Ga0316204_10000474_pt1 | contig 148272 bp, 116 predicted proteins | sample 6monrhotite_MG_2_FD_205661 | JGI IMG/M metagenome (GOLD analysis project Ga0316204, IMG submission 205661) | Microbial mat bacterial communities from mineral coupon in-situ incubated in ocean water Damariscotta River, Maine, United States -... | ecosystem: Environmental > Aquatic > Marine >... | reverse complement strand
ATAATCCTTGTGTGGCATCAAACAAAATTGACATGAATTTGATTACACGGCCCAAAGGCACTTCGCTTGCCAAAGGAAAACATTCAGTATTGGTTAGCGAAGGCAAAGCCTTGTTCATGAGCGATAAACTCAGCAGTAACGGCATGTCTTGCAACGCTTGTCATAATGACCATGGTTCTTTTGGAAATACGTTTGCAACACCCTACCCTCACAAAGTTCAAATGGCGTTTGACCGGAGCGGTCTGAAAACCATAGCTTTGGATGAAATGATTCAGGTTTGTATGTTGGCGCCCATGGCCACTAAAACATTACCTTGGGAATCTCGAGAATTGGCGGCTTTGACGGCATACACAGCCGAGTTGCAAAAAACGTTCGTTCCGGAAATGGATGACAATCCTTGTGCGGCTCATAACCCTTGTGCGGCTCATAACCCTTGTGCGGCTCATTGATCAATCCTGCACGCTTGACCTTAAAATTTCAGCACGGAACTTTGGGTCTTGGTTTTAAATATGGTTCCGTGCTGTTTTTATAGATAAAATGTTATATTCACCCAATCGGAATAAAACCTTGTGAGTGCGGATATGCCGAGCAATTCTTTTGACGATTTTAACTATTTACCAAGGGCAAAACTTGAAGCGATGCTTGAAGCCGGGCAATGGGTGTTGGAATGTCACCGGATACTGCAAAAAACGTCGGACAACATCGTTGGCGAAGTTTTGCGGGGCAACGGGACCTTTACCGAGCTTGAACATTATCCTCCAGGTGATGTTTTCGATCCCACCAGCCAAAGCCAATATTATTACCACGCTCATCGGGGCGGGGAACATGGCCATTTCCATACCTTTTTGCGTGGCCAAGTGGCCGGTAAATTCCAACCGATAGATCAAACACATATGGATTATATGGATGATCGTGAAGACGCCATTTGTCATTTGATCGCCATTTCTATGGACAATGCGGGCTTGCCTATTGGCTTGTTTACGACCAACCGTTGGGTGACAGCAGAAAACTGGTTTACAGACGAAGACACCGCGACCATGGTATCCAACTTTGATGTTGATTTGGCGCAACCGTCCTGGCCCGTGAATATCTGGGTTACCAATATGGTGCGGCTTTTCAGCCCGCAAATTATCGCATTGATACGCCAACGCAAAGGCATTATTGACGATTGGCAACACCGCCATGCTGGCGACGATGTGTTCGAAGATCGTGGACTTGATATTTTAAGCGAAATCCCCATTTCCGTCGAACGGCAAATCACCTTGATACAACAGGCCTTATAACGTTAATTTTTAACCGTGAAAACGGATTGCCCTTTGTCAGACTTTGGCAAAAATATCTTCTCTTTGAACACGCGAAGCTTTATGTATAGGTCAGCTGTTTTATTACTTCTAAGGACGTGAAGTATATTGACCGTACGTAACAAGCTGTATTCGATTATAGTGCTGACCGTTTTTTTTTCGGGCCTTTCGCTGTTTGCTGTGCATCAGGTTGCCAAAGGGGCGCTTTTTCACGAACTCAATTCCCTGCACCTTAAATATACCATTGAATTACGGGACCATCTTGATGAATGGAATGCAATAAACGCTGATTTTGTTGAGCTTGAAAGAACCATAAAGCTTATTCGCGCTCAGCCCTTGGCGTGTTTGGAAAATATAAATATTATTGATGCGTCGGTGATGACGCAAATCGGAACCCAAGAAGCCATCAAAATTTGCCGTGATGATGTCGTTGCCGCAAATCTTGCGTTAAAAGCCATTGGGCGCCATAGATCAAATCAAATTCCCCTTGCCAATTTATGGTCACAGCTATCAAAAGCCACAAAGCATTTTTCAAAAAATTCAAGCTTGTTTGAAAAAATGATCACTAAAACAGTTCACGTGATGACCACGTTTTACAGCTGGGCGATTTTATTACTTAGCATTTCTGTTGTTTTGGGCGTCTTTAGGTTGGTGCAAACCATTTCCATGGTCATTCAGGGAAGAGCCGTCGCTGAAGCGGCACTGAAAGAAAGCGAAAGTCAATTTCGTTCCATTGTTGAAAATGCTGGCGATGCGATTTACATCCATGATCGTTACGGAAAAATATACAGCACGAACGAATTGGCAAGTGCCCAAACCGGATATTCCCATGATGAATTGGCGAATATGACCGTTGAACAATTGGATGCAGCTTCAAAAACGGATAGCCATAGCGAAACATGGGATATGGGAGAAGTTGACCCCAATCTTTTCCCAAAGACTTTGGAAACCGTGCATCGACGCAAAAATGGCACGGTTTTCCCTATTGAAGTTCGTTTAAGCTTGTTGCCGTCTGACAATGAAATATTGTTTGTCGCCATGGTTCGCGATATTTCGGAACGCAAACAAGCTCAACGGGATCTTGAATTTCAACAGCGTGCCCTTGACGAACATGCCATCGTAAGTATTGCAAATGTTCAAGGTTGTATTCTGTATGCGAACGAAAAATTCTGTAAAGTGTCTGGATATACAAAAGATGAATTGATCGGGCAAAACCACAGAATTTTAAAATCCGATGAACATTCGGATGATTTTTTCCAAGACATGTGGAATACAATTTCCAATGGACGCGTGTGGCAAGGTGAAATAAAAAACATTGCGCAGGACGGGCATCCGTATTGGGTGATGAGCACCATTGTGCCGACCTTGGGCGACAATGGTAAGCCATTTCAATACGTTGCCATTCGCACAGATATTTCCAAACGTAAATCAATTGAACAAATTGCCGTGCGAGCGCAACAAGACGCAGAACAGGCAAACAAGGCAAAATCTGAATTTTTATCGTCTATGAGCCATGAATTAAGAACCCCGCTTAACGCGATTTTGGGCTTTAGCCAAATGCTACAATACAATCCAAAAGAACCGTTGACGAAAAGTCAAAAAACGAGCGTCGATTTGATTTTAAAAGGCGGAAAACATTTGCTTGAATTGGTGAATGACGTTCTTGAACTGTCAAAAATAGAAGCTGGGAAAATGGAACTGTCTATTGAAGACGTTCAAATCAAAGACATTTTAAATGATACCCTGCCGATGGTGTCTCAATTGGCAGAAAGCCGCCATGTTAAAATAAATATTTTGAATTTGGAACACCAGGACGTTTTCCTGAAAGCGGATTTTACGCGTTCAAAACAAATTTTGATAAATTTCTTGTCCAACGCGATTAAGTACAATAACGAAGCCGGGGAAATCACCGTTGTGTTGAAAACGAATGGGGAAACGATGCGTATTTCCGTCGCTGATACTGGCCCAGGCATACCTGACGAATTGCAAGGTAAATTGTTCACAGCTTTTAACCGCTTGGGTGCGGAAAACAGCGAAACCGAAGGTACGGGTATTGGTCTTGTGGTATGCAAAGATTTAGTTAAAATGATGAACGGCTCTATCGGCTTTGAAAGTAAAGTAGGAATAGGCTCAACATTTTGGTTTGAATTGCCTTTAACAAAAACAAAAACTAAAGACCATGAAAATGAATCTGAAATTATAAGTCAAGGCGTGGAAGCCTTCTCGGACATCCAAGGCATACTTTTATATGTGGAAGACAACCCAGATAACCTTAAATTGATGGAAATGATTGTTTCTAAAATCGATGGATTGTCTTTAATATCTGCCCAAACGGGTGAAATGGGTGTTGAATTGGCCCTGACTAAGCAACCTGATGTTATTATTCTAGATATAAATTTACCTAACATTAGTGGGTTTGAAACCTTGAAATTGCTACAGTCTCATGAACTAACAAAGGATATTCCCGTCATAGCAATGAGTGCGGCAGCGACTAAATTTGATATTGAAAAAGGTACAAAGGCTGGATTTTTTAAATATCTAACCAAGCCCATCCAAATTCCTGTGGTTATTGAATGTTTGAGAACGGCCCTAGGGAGCAAATCATGTTAAATGCTAAAGTTCTGATCGTTGATGATAAAATTGATAACGTTCGGCTGTTGGAAATGATGCTGGAATTTGCTGGATATAAAAATGTTTACAGCACCACCGATTCTCGTGAAGTTTTGGGGCTGTACAAGGAACATCATTTTGATTTGATTTTGTTAGATATTCGCATGCCACACGTGGACGGTTTTCAAGTGATGGAGCAATTATCTCAAGTCATTTCCAACGATTATTTGCCCATTTTGGTGTTAACAGCGGAAAACACGGCCGAAATTAAACTTAAGGCCTTAGAAGCCGGAGCAAAGGACTTTGTCACGAAACCGTTTGACCAAAGCGAGGTCATAAATCGCATCCGAAACATGTTGGAAGTGCGGGTGTTGTACAATCAGGTCAATCGTCAAAAAGAAGAATTGGAAAAACGTGTCAAAGAAAGAACGGCTGAGCTTGAAGATCGCAACCATGAACTTGAAACCACCCGCCTTGAAATCGTCCAACGTTTAGGCCGAGCCGGTGAATTCCGCGACAATGATACAGGAATGCACGTCATTCGGATGAGCACGTCTTGCCAAAAACTAGCCCTGGCCGCGGGTTTGGATGAAAAACATGCGAAAATGATATTACATGCCAGCGCCATGCACGATTTAGGCAAAATCGGCATTCCGGATGCGGTTTTGTTAAAACCCGGCAAGTTGGATGCGGATGAATGGGAAATCATGAAGACCCATTCCCAAATCGGTGCCGATATTCTCAGCGGCAATCAAACCAAATTAATGCAATTGGCCCATGAAATTGCTTTAAATCATCACGAAAAATGGGATGGAAGCGGCTATCCCGAAGGCATTTCGGGTGAACAAATTCCTATTGAAGCCCGTATCTCCGCCATTTGCGATGTGTTTGATGCTCTGACTGCCGAAAGACCATACAAAAAGGCATGGTCAATTGAAGATGCCATTGCCTTTATACTTTCGGAATCGGGCAAACATTTCGACCCCAAACTGGTGACCGTATTTGAACGTATTTTACCGCAAATTATTGTCATCAAGAATAAATACGCTGACGAAGATTACATAATATAATGCTGGCTACGTTTTTGCGTACCTGAAAAATACCGATCAATTTTAACAAGGCCCTCCCCATGTCGATCAATTCTGCTCGCGTGTCTCTTGCTTTTTCCTGTGTAGGCCATACGTATTCCCATTTGTTAGCACCCATATTTTTCGTTGTGGCCTTAACTTTAGAAGCCAAATTTCAATTAACCCATGGCGAAGTGGTAAGTTTGATTGTCGTCGGCAACGTTTTGTACGGCGTGGGCGCACCGTTTGCCGGGTGGCTGGCCGATAAATGGTCGGCAACGGGCATGATGATTTTGTATTACACGGGCGTAGGTTCGACCATGGTATTGACTGGATTGACGGACACGCCGTTGCAATTGGCTATATGCTTGACGCTAACAGGCGTGTTTGGGTCGATTTATCATCCGGTTGGGTTTGCTTGGTTGATCAGCCAAGTGAAAAAACGCGGAACCGCCCTGGGCATTAATGGTGTTTTTGGAACCATTGGACCTTCGATAGCGGCCTTGTCTGCAGGTGCTTTGACCGATACCTTTGGTTGGCGCACGGCCTTTATTGTTCCCGGTATTATCATATTTGCCACGGGGCTAGTGTTTTGGGCATTGATTAAACGTGGCATTATTCATGACCGTCCTGCCGAAAATGAAATTCACCATAAACCAGCCAAGGGCGAAGTGATGCGCGTGATTTTTGTGTTGGCGTTGACCATGTTGTGCACCGGGTTGATTTATCAGGCGTTATCGCCTGCAGTGCCTAAATTGTTTTCTGATCGTTTGGCGGATATAACGGGGTTTTCAAACGACCAAGGCGTCTTGGGCGTCGGTATGTTGGTTTCAGCAGTATACATTGTTGCCGGGGCGACACAGCTGATTATTGGTCGCTTGTGCGACAAGTACCCTTTGAAATGGCTTTATATCTTGGCGTTTATGACGCAAGTCCCGTTTTTGATTTTGGCATCGCAAATGGGCGGCGTGGTCTTGTTGTTGGCGGTGATGTTGATGGTGTCGGGCAACCAAGCTTCGTTGCCCATTGAAAATACATTGGTCGCCCGGTATGCCCCGCCGGATTGGCGTGCTTTGGCTTTTGGTTTGAAATTTATTTTGGCTTTTGGTGTTAGCGGCCTTGGCGTTTTGTTGGAAGGCAAAATCTATGATTTGACCGGGGGCTTTCATTGGTTGTTCGTGATTTTGGCTGGTGTCGCCATGGTGGGCTTTGCGGCTGGATGGTTGTTGCCTAGCGAGACAAAACGCGATGCCTCCGCTACGTAAATTCTACGGCAAAATATTAATAGAGCGTTGATTGTAATTAATTATAGGCTAGACTATTTTTAGGTACAGGAGGGGCTGTCATTAAATATTTTAAATTCTTGGGCAGTTGTTTCAGCTTGTTCATACTTTGTGTCACTCTGTTGTGGCGGCCAGATCACGCCTTCGCAGACAGTCGCAAAATTACGGTTGGTACGGGCGGAATTTCGGGCGTTTATTATCCGGCGGGTGTCGGCATTTGCGACGCCGTTAACAAGCATGTTCGAGATTATCGGTTAACTTGTAAAGTCATCAATACAGCCGGTTCGACGTATAACGTTGAACACGTCCGTGACGGAACATTGACCTTTGGCATTGTCCAGTCGGATGTAAAATATTACGCTGTCAAAGGATATGGCCCGTTCAAAAACAAAGGCCCGGACACTAAAATGCGGTCTGTTTTTTCCTTGCATTCAGAACCCTTTACCGTTGTGGCCCATGCGAATGCGGGAATTCTGGCTTTTAAAGATTTAAAAGGCAAACGGGTTAATATTGGTAATGTGGGATCGGGCCAACGCATCAGCATGGATTTGGTGATGCATGTTATGGGGTGGACAAACAAAGACTTTTCCGAAGTTTACGAATTGCCGACAGCTGAACAAGCTAAGGCATTTTGCGAAAACAAAGTCGATGCCATTGTTTTTACCGCAGGTCACCCCAATGCATCGGTTAAGAAAATTATGGATGATTGTCACGGTGTTTTGGTCAATGCGGCAAGTTCAGCCATCGTTCGTTTGATCAAAAAATATCCCTATATAACCCCCGTTATTATTCCCGCAAATATCTATAAAAATACGCCCCGCCGCACGCTGACTTTTGGCGTCAAAGCCACATTGGTGACATCCCAAGACACGCCGGACGATGTGGTGTTTGGGCTGATATCATCATTTTTTTGGGACATTGTTGATTTTAAATTTTCCCATCCGGCTTTTGTCGCTTTGTCGCCAGAAGACATGGTCAGCCACGGAAAAATGGCGCCTATTCACCCCGGTGCTTTGCGGTTTTACAAAAATGCAGGAAATTTATCGGCTCCGTTAAAAAAAATAACAGCCCCGCGAAGATAATTTAGGTCATTCGCCTTCTGTGGTTATGTTGAGGATCATGCCGCGATGTTTGCAGTGCACGGCGTCTGGATCGTGACGGTTCAGACCGCATTGGTCACACTTGAAACTAACCTTTGTCGGCCGAAAGATCGTTTGCACCAACCGCAAAAACAAACTGACACCAACGACCATTATGATGACCGCAAGCAAATGGCCCGTGTTGCCGTGTAACGTTATGTCACCGAAACCAGTAGTGGTAAGTGTTGTGACTGTGAAATATAGGGCATCAAGGTAAGAATTAATGTCTGAATTAACATCGACTTGGAATACGTAAACCAATGCCGTAATGAAAAAAATGAAAACAACCAAATTGATAATGCTTTGGATGATATCTTCGTGTTCTGCAAAAAAATGAAAGTGTTGGCGCATGTCGCGCAAGACACGATAGGACCGCAAAAGCCGCAATGTGCGCACAACGCGCAAAAAGGCAAAGTTTTGGGCAATAAGTGGCAGAAGTAATGTTGTAATTACGATGATGTCCACCAAGGTCCCGACCGATAGGAAAAACCCCACGTGGTCACGGGCAATCCAATATCGAATCAAAAGCTCTAAACACAGCACCGATCCGATGAAGATATCGATATACAAAGTCCAAACTGTGTGCGGTAAAATGGATGTGATGATAAAGTATGATACGGTCAATAAATCAAAGGCGATAAGGCCGAAACGATACCGGGTCGCGGGAATCGCATCGCTGTTATAAAGATGATTTATATATTTCTTTAGCGCTTGCAAAGCTGCAATACCTTTTCAGATTGTTAGAAATAACTTATAGCTGACTTGTTTTACGCTGTACGGTGAAAAATATGATATCACCGCGAAGACTTGGAAACCGATAGAACATAATCTTAAATGAAGAGATCGTATGGTGTTGGTATGTAAGGTTTATGCAGGGAATGTGTCACCGCCCAGAGGGCAAGCCCAAGCCTAGCCAAAGTTTTATGTGACATCAATGCAAACGCCATTGCTTTTATCACAGATGGTCCCATATTTAGACAAACTTTCATTCAATTAGGATATTGCCTATGGCACGTAATTCGGTTGCGTTTGATCGGCCCAAGGGCCGTAACTTTAGTTACCTTCGCCGTACCGCTGGCTTTTTAAAACCATACAAGCGACAGGTCGCCGCCGCCATCGTCGCATTGGTGGTGACGGGGCTTTCTGTGCTGGGTTTGGGGCAAGGCCTAAAAAATTTAATTGATGGCGGGTTTGCGAACGGTGATGCGGGCGCGCTCGATCATGCTCTTTACCTGTTGCTAACGTTGTCAGTTGTTATGGCTGTGGGGACCTATACGCGTTTTTATTTTGTATCTTGGTTGGGCGAACGCGTGGTTGCTGATTTGCGCCAAGCCGTTTTCGATCGCATTTTATCCTTGCACACTGGTTTTTTCGAAATCACTAAAACAGGTGAGGTTTTGTCCCGCCTGACTACCGATACAACGTTGTTGCAATCGGTCATTGGTTCATCTGCGTCAATTGCTTTGCGTAATATATTGAACTTAGTGGGCGGCATTATCATGTTGCTTGTAACGAATCCCGGATTAACCGCTATGGTGTTTTTGGTGGTGCCCGTTGTGGTGGTTCCGATTTTAATTTTCGGACGACGTGTACGTAAATTATCGCGTGCCAGCCAAGATCGGGTCGCCGATGTCGGTGCCTTTGCTGAAGAAACTATAAATTCCATGTCAACCGTACAAGCCTTTACCCATGAAGACGTGGATCGCTCACGCTTTGGCGACGAAGTCACCAATGCGTTCAATACAGCCGTGGTGCGTATTCGCATGCGAGGAATGTTAATGGCGGTTGTTATTCTATTGGTATTTGGGGCCATTGGAGTGATTTTGTGGGTTGGCGGGCGGCAAATGCTGGCGGGCGAAATTTCTAGCGGTGAATTGGCGGCCTTTTTGTATTATGCAACCTTAGTTGCCTTTTCCGTTGGTGTGATCAGTGAAGTGTATGGTGAATTGCAACGGGCGGCTGGGGCTACCGAACGTCTGATTGAATTATTAGAAGCCGAGTCAGATATTAAAGCACCAGACGTACCGTCAGCGTTTCCCGATCAAGGTCAAGGCCATATCAGTTTTGACAATGTCACGTTTCATTACCCTTCGCGCCCCGATCATGCCGCGCTATTTGAATTTAGTCTGGATATAAAACCGGGAGAAACGGTGGCTTTAGTCGGCCCGTCCGGGGCCGGAAAATCGACTGTTTTTCAACTGTTGCTTAGATTTTATGACCCGACCCACGGCCAGGTTAACCTAGACGGCATAAATATTAGAAAAGCCGACCCCAAGACCGTTCGGGAACGTTTTTCATTGGTCCCCCAAGACCCTATTTTGTTTGGCAATGATGGCTGGGAAAACATTCGTTACGGTTGCCCTGATGCGGATGACGACGCCGTTCGTAAGGCCGCCGAAGCCGCCGAAGCCGCTGAGTTTTTAGATGAGCTTCCAGACGGTTTTGCAACATTTTTAGGGGAAAAAGGCGTTCGGCTTTCGGGAGGGCAACGTCAACGCATTTCTTTGGCGCGCGCTTTGTTACGTGACCCCTCGGTGTTATTGTTGGATGAGGCCACGAGTGCATTGGATGCACAAAGCGAACGTTTGATCCAAGATGCTTTGGAAAAATTAAAGGTCGGACGAACCACCTTAGTCATCGCTCATCGCTTAGCCACCGTGGTGAATGCCGACCGTATTGTTGTGGTCGAACACGGACGCATCATTGCCATTGGTAGCCACGAAGAATTATTAAAATCCAGCCCACTTTACGCCCACTTAGCGGCCTTACAATTCGATGTCGATTTGCCTCAACGGTCAAAACTATAGGCCGTTTTTGGCGTATCAATTAAGCACGTTACGGTTATTCAGCCATTATGAATTTATGCAAAAATGAAGCTTTCTGAACGTAACGAGCTTATGATGTGAGAAAGAATTTTTTGATGTTTTTAATAGAGGCAATTTCAGGGCGAAAATGAACTCAATTTCTTTGTAAATAGCTATAAATTACCAATTTAGGGGGATGCCCATTGGAACGTATTGGGCATTGGCCAAGTAACTGATTTATGTGTGGTTTCGTCTATATTCTTGGAAGTACTGGCAAGGGTGGCCCACGGACATATGTGGGCTGGACGCATGACCTTGAGGCAAGGGTAAAAGCGCATAATTCGGGACGTGGGGCAAAATCAACGCGCGGGCGAACATGGCAATTGTTGTACGCTGAACGGTTTCCAACCCGCCAACAAGCTATGAGCCGGGAATGGCATTTAAAACGCGATCGAAAATTACGTCAAACTATTCTTATGGCTGTAAAATAATTGTAAATTAAAAATTTAATACCATTATATATATGAATAATACTATTATATATATGAATAATACCATTATATATATGAATTAAGGAATAGGGCTTGAATTTTTCTCTTAAACCACATAATTTTACCAGAATTACGGTAGTGTTTTGATTGAAGAAATGTTGCTAGCCCTAAACTAAAAGTTTTTGTTGTGATTATGCATTAATTAACCTGTAATATTTGGGGGTGTCGTATGACCGTTCGGTCTAAGCTTATTAGCGTTTTAGCGGTTCTTTTATTCATTATTGTCGGAATGTCATCACTTATATTTTATAAGCTGAATGCTCAGGCGCCAGCACTTGGCGTCATGGAAGAACAAACCACTCAAGTGGCCGAGTCTAACGTCCCTTTGCTAACGATGGCCAAGCAAATTAAATTTCACGTTGTTCAAGTTCAACAATGGTTGACCGACATTTCGGCAACCCGGGCTCTAGACGGGTTAAATGATGGTATCGACGTTGCGGGCGAACATGCTAGGGCTTTTAATAAACAGGTAACGGAAGCCAAAGCATTGGCTGAAAAACTTGGCTTGAGTGAAGTTATTTCCTTGTTGAAGCAAGCCGAAGCGGATTTCCCACCTTATTTTGAAACGGGCCAGCGGATGGCCAAGACTTATATAGAAAAAGGCCCTGCTGGCGGTAACGCGTTGATGCCTGAATTTGATGCTGCATCCGCAAAAATTGGCAAAACGACAGATAAAATTACGGCGCTTATCAGCGAAATCACTACGAATACCTTAAGTGATTTGACAGCACAATCCGTGCACGTCGCCAACGGTAATGCGGGCCTTATTCAGTTTGTGCTGATTTTATCCGCATCGGGCGTTGTGATCGGTTTGATCGGGGCCTTCATTTTATTCCGCTTGATTGGATCAAGCTTAAGCGGTTTGCAACAAGACATTCGAACCGTCGCCAACATTAACAGCAAGGAAGCAATGTCGTTGGATGCCGGTCGACACGATGAATTTGGTGAAGTCGCTAAGTCATTAGTATCATTCAGAGAACAATTGGCTGCAGCCGCTCAGATGAAGGCCGAACAAGAAGAAACGGAACGCAAAAGCATGGAACATCGCTGTCATGAACGGGGTGTGATGGCGGATGAATTGGAAAGCCAGGTCGCGTCGACCATCAAAATGTTGTTAAATCGGTCGGATGACATTATCGCCACTATCAAATTGATGGGGGACAAGATGGAATCCAGTTCGAACAGATCTTATAACGTTGCCGAAGCTTCCGAACGGACCACGACAAATGTCAGCGTTGTTGCCTCTGCTGCCGATGATTTGTCATCGTCTATTGCGAATATTTCAGGTCAGGTTTCACAATCATCATCAATTGCGGATCGTGCCGCTACAGAAGCAATCAATACGAACGAAGAAATTCAGAACCTTGCCAATGCCGCCAACAAAATTGGCGAAGTGGTGTCCTTGATCACCGATATTGCTGATCAAACGAACTTGTTAGCCCTTAACGCCACCATCGAAGCCGCGCGTGCGGGTGAGGCGGGTAAAGGATTTGCCGTTGTGGCATCCGAAGTTAAGAACCTTGCCAACCAAACGGCACGGGCCACCGAAGAAATCAGTGGGCAAATTTCTGACATCCAAAAATCAACCAATGCCGCTGTTAATGCTATTCAAAACATCAGCCAAACCATTGGTGAAGTGAATGAAATATCAACGGGTATTGCGGATGCAGTCGAAAAACAAGGCTCGGCGACACACGATATTGCGCAAAATGTTCGTAACGTATCAGGTGATGCCGAAACGGTTTCCACCAGTATCGTCGAAGTGACCCGATCTTCGGCCGCGTCATACGGATCGTCAATTAAAGTGTTGTGGGCCGCAGAAGATTTGGTACAGCCAACCAAAGAAATTTCAAACAGCATAAATGAATTTATTGCAAAAATTCGTGCAGGTTGAGGCTTAAATTTTATATATGATCAAATAAATTTGAATTTAATGTGAGGATTGAAACTTGGAATACGAAATTAACACTTCTGGTTCGACGAGCACGGTTACATTAACTGGGCGTTTCACATTTGCAGATAACAAGATTTTCCGGGAAATATTAGGCCACTTCGAAAGTGATGTTAAAAATTGCACGATGGATATTGGTAAATTAGAATTTATTGATTCGGCAGGTCTAGGCATGTTCATCCTAGCCAATGATACCATTTCGGACCATGACGGAAAATTTGTTTTGCGCAAGCCCCAAGGCCAAGTGAAAAAGATGCTTGATCTGACACGGTTTAGTGACATCATTTCTGTTGAGAATTAAGGCATGGCTTTAGCAAAGCCTTGTCAATCATACGTTTTATGTGGAGATGGTATTCCCAATTTGTTTTTATCGGATATTGCGCGTAACCTTTTTGCCTGTCATGGCTGTGAAGTCCGTATAGAAGACATTTTCAAATATCATGAACAGACCGATAGCCTTGCGTTGGTCGTTGGCGGTAACACAAAATCTAATAGCCTTGCGGCTTTGTTCGCGCGTTCTTTTTCCGGTTACTATGAACTGGCGAATGGAAATGAATTGCCCAAAGACGTATTCGTAAACGGGCTCGAAAAAAATTCCGTAATTTATTCTTTCGTTACAAAAACCGTTTGTCAGCATTCAGTTGCCCAGCACATTGCAAATAATATTTCTCTTAAACTTGCCCTTAATCAAGACCTTCAAGAAAAGATCGAACTGGTGCTGCACGAAACCCTTGCCAATGCGGCCTTGCATGGCAATTTAGAAATTGGACATTGCGCCAAAGATTCCCTTGACGGTTTAGAAGCCTTTGACACCGAAGTTGAAAAAAAACTTTCTAATGATGGTCTGGCCAAGCGCCGTATCGAAGTGCGTATCCATTGGGATGATGAAATTCTAAAATTAAAAATACTAGACCAAGGGTCAGGATTCTCGCTTAGCAAGGATAATTGGGATGGCATGCCATGGCGGGGGATGAACCTTATTTCTTCCCAAGTGGTTTCTGTCTCGGCAGGTGAAAATGGGCAACCTTTAACCATAATTTTAAAAAGGTGAGTATTGGTGAATAACCCAAATGACACTAAAGGTAGAAGTTTAAATGGACAGGGTATGACCGACTTTGAAGGCGCCCCTGTTTCCATTATGGAATGCCGTATACTTGTCGTCGAAGACAGCGTCCCAATTCGCCGTGTCATCGGGGCTTATTTAAAATCGGCTGGGTTGTTAAATGTAGAGTTTGCTGAAGATGGCGTGATCGGGCTTGAAAAAGTTTCTCTTTATAATCCCGACCTTGTGATTCTTGATATTAGAATGCCCAATTTGGATGGTTATGGGTTCTTAAAAAAATTACGAAACGATCCAGATCGAGCTGATTTGCCGGTGTTGGTGCAAACGGCTTACAGCGACCCTGAAGAACGCAATAAAGCCTTTATCGAAGGCGGCACCGACCTTATTACAAAACCTATAAACGGAGTGGAATTGCTCGCCAGGGTAAACATTCACCTTGAAAATAGAATGCTTCTTCGGTCCCTCAAAGCGTATCGAAATCGTTTAGAAGACGAATTAAATGCCGCACGAAAAATGCAAGAAGCCATGTTGCCTTCGCCTTCTTTGATTGCAGATATTGAACAAAATATTGGTATTGAAATAAAAAGTTTTTTCGAACCATCATCTGAATTGGGAGGTGATTTTTGGGGGCTTCAATTCATAGATGACGAGCGGATGGGGGTATTCATTGTTGATTTTTCAGGCCACGGTGTGAATTCGGCTTTGAATACCTTTCGTTTACACACTTTGATGGACAGCACTGATATGCCCGTTGATAATCCGGCGGCGTATATGACGGTACTGAATAAAAAATTGCACGCCCTTATCCCTCGGGGGCAATTTGCCACGATGTTTTATGGGGTCATTGATTCTAAAAATAATACTTTGACGTATTCTGCGGCGGCATCCACCAGCCCGGTTATTGGTTCAAAAGGTACAGATAAGTTTGTGTTTCATGATGCCAGTGGGTTGCCGTTGGGCATTACAGAAAAGGCTATATACAGCAATAATCAGATTGCTTTTAACCGTGGTTCTTATTTGTTTCTATACAGCGATGCTTTGATTGAAACCGCAGGCACGGAACACGATATGTTGGACGAAGATGGATTGGCCGACTTGATCACGGCGGGTTTGACCAGTGCGACCGAAAAACATACTTTTAGCCATATTTTAGATACCTTTAACGCAGGGGTCAGCCGGCCACTTCCTGATGATTTAACCGTTTTATGGCTTGAACGTCCTTAATTTGAATTCCATTTCATAGAAAATATCAAACTATGGCATTTTGTCCAAACGTGTAACCTGAACGCGGCGGTTAACATCGCCTTCGGGGTTGGATGGGTCCAAAAGATGGCCTTCGCCATAGCCAATGGCATCAATGCGATTGGCTTCAATGCTGAAATTTGTTGTCAGGTAATCTAAAACGGCCTTTGCGCGGCGTTCAGATAAAGTTTGGTTGTAACGTTCAGAACCAACGGCATCCGTATGACCAGCAATTTGGAAGCGATATTCATTCAGTTCGCCAAAGGTTAACGCGGCGCCTAAATTGTTGAGGACTTCCAAGGTTTGGGGTTTTAAAATGGCGCTATCAAATTCAAAATAGACCTTAATGTTTATCGAAGGAATTTCGGTTTTTGTAGCCAACTGTTTTACCATGACGGGGGCCTTCGCCGTATATTCAGGAACGGCGGTACAAGGGCCTTCCTTGTCCGTTGATTTAAGACCTGCGGCCAAAATCATGCCGTCACTGCCTTTTAAATAAGATCCATCGCAATTCGAACACAAATCACGGGCGCCTTTAAACAAAGCTAAGTTGCGTTTTATTTTTTCAGAATGGACACCATATGTAAGCGCGTGTTGCAACGTTAAAATGGATAAATCAAGACGTCCGGAAAGCCCTTGGGATACGCCTAAGTTATTGATAACCGCAGAATCATCTGGGCACATTTTCAATGCTTTGTTATAGGCTGTTTCGGCTTTAACGTATTCACCCTGGTAATCTAAACCAATGCCCAAGGCTGAATATAAACGCCAGTCATCATTGATATGTTGAGTGGCTTGGGTGATCAGGTTAACGCCTTTCTTGCTTTGCCCCAAAATCAAATTAACTTTGCCAAGCTCAGCTAAATATCGTCCATTATTCGCAAACATTTTTTGATATTTTTTAAGAAGCTGAGCGGCCTCGGGCGCGCGTTCTGCCCAGCGTAAATTTCGAGCCAACCCGATGACCGCTTCAATTTCGTTGGGTTTTTCAACAAGCATTTTTTCAAAATGGGAAATGGATTGGTTAAAGGCTTGGCGCTCTTGTTTTGTTAACATACTGGTTTTTGGGGCGACTTCTGTTTGTGCGCAGGCAGCCAAAGCAGTTGAAACAAGAACAAAGGTGGTGATGGTTTTTAATTTTTCAAACATGTCGTTTACCCAAATAATGAACGTTATGAATGGTGTATAACTGAATCTATCATGAGCCACTGTGATTTACATCACAAGCTTCAAATGACCTTATTAATAGGGGGTGTTTATCAATGCAAAAATTTGCCATGATCCATGTGGATCAAAGGAATCATTAAATGCCAATGCCCATAAATGTTGAAAATACAAATCATAACCCACAACCTAAACCTAATGAATTTGCCTTGTTTGCGTATGGTTTTCGGCCATTTTTCTTTTTGGCGGGGGCATTTGCGGTGCTCAGCATAACCGCATGGGTGGGCATGTATTTGGGCTATTTTTCATTAAATATACAAAGCCCACCAATTCTTTGGCATGTCCATGAAATGTTATTTGGTTATACAGCGGCAACAATCGCGGGATTTTTTTTGACGGTTATTCCCAATTGGACCAGTGCCAAAGCCCAAAAAGGTGTGGTGCTGATGATTTTAACGGCTTTATGGCTGTTGGGACGAGTGGTCGAATGGGGGCAAGGGGGGATGCCTTATGTTTGGGTTGCTGCCGTGGATATGTCATTTTTATTGGTTCTGACGTTTGTTGTGGCGCGGCCTTTGATAAACAAACAATACCGCCGCCAGTTAATGTTTGTGCCTATTTTATTGTGTCTGATCGCATCTAACGCCATGATGCATATGAGCATCATGGGGCTTGGAAAAATAGGAATAGATTGGGCAACCCATGGCACAACCTTGGCCCTAGACGCCGTGATTGTTTTGATTACGGTCATGGGTGGGCGAGTGACCCCCAGCTTTACGTCCAGCTTTTTAGGCCACGACAATCCAGATATAAAAGTTATTCAGAACCCACGACTTGACCGGGCGGTGATGATAGCAACATGGGGATTGTTGATCGTCGACCAAGCGATGGGGCCTAGCTTAATAAGTGGCATAACCTTCATCGTCGTTGGCATATTGCATTTTATAAGGCTATGGGGGTGGCAAGGCCTTAGAACCTTAGGTCAGCCGATTTTATGGGTATTGCATTTAGGTTATTTGTGGCTGGTCATTGGCTTAATCTTTAAAGGCTTGGCTGATATTGGTTTGGTCGCTACAGCCAGTGCCTTGCATGCCTTGGCCATTGGCGCCATTGGCACCATGACCTTGGGCATCATGAGCCGAGCTTCGTTAGGTCACACAGGACGCGCCATAAGCCCTCACTTTTTGACGGTGGTGGCTTATGGGCTTGTCAGTTTGTCTGCCGCATTCCGCGTTGCCGTGGCGTTTATCCCTGATGTTTCAGACGTTCTTGTCATGTTGTCGGGTGGCCTGTGGGTGTTGGGGTTTTTATTGTTTTTCATTATATATGCCCCCATATTGATGAGCCCACGATTGGATGGAAGACCCGGTTAATAAGGCGCAAAAGCCTAGTCTTCGCCACCACGGTTTCCGCCACGGTTTCCATCGCGTTCGCCACCGCGTTCGCCACCATTTTGACCCCGCCCGCGATATTGGTTTTGGTTTTCATTGCCGCAATTCCAACCGTTGCCACAACCGCGTTGATTGTTTCCTTGGTTATAACCACGGTTGCCTTCATTTCTGTATTGCCTGTCTCCATTCCCATTTCGATTTCGATTTCCGCCTTCGTTGCCACCATCAGCAACAGCTTTGTTTAAGTGCGGCAAAGCATTTTTGGCGTCAAAAGTGAAGGGCAGGACGCTTAAAACGCAGGTGGTGAGGCCAAGGATAAAGAGTGTGTTTATGCTCATGTGAGTTCTCCTAATGTCAATTTTTATAAAGAAAAGCCTAGGCGATGCAATTCATCATTAAGGTTTTCAATGCCCCTTACCGAACTTAGGTTACGACTATAACGGCGGCGTCTCAACACTTTTGGCCATCGTCAAGCCTATCTTATGATGCTTTCTCATCTCGGTGCTGATCTTTCCTAGCCGAAAACCTTGAAAAACCAACTGCCTCGCTTGTTCTTTATGAGATTTGAGGCAAGAAACCTTTTTGTTCCAGTCTCTGTTCTATGGTAATGATCAATCTCACATAATGACCTATTTATAAAAAGAGATCGAGATGGAAACCGCAGAAATTGCCCGTGTGCAAGATTATTTACGCAATAGCTTGTCCAATAACCGCATTGTTATTAAACCGCCAGTAAAGCCTGACGCTCCGGTAGAAGTTTATATTGCCGAAGAATTCGTTGGTGTTTTGTACAAAGATGAAGACGAAGGGGAAGTTTCGTATTCATTTATGATGTCGATACTTGAAATTGACTTGCCACCAGCTCCGGGTACTAATCCGTTGAAAATCTAGGCCCCTTGTATCGTGGTCAAATACAAACGGCGCCCCTAAGATAAGGGGCGCCGTTTTTATTTGAGATAGAGGTTAATTTAGCTGATGTCGTGGATCATATCAGTTGGCGGGGGTTTGAACCACATTTGATACATGCTAACGAACCACATATAGGCAAAGCTTAAGCCCATGCCAATACCACCAATATAAATAACCCAAGCAAAGGCAGGGTTCAGTTTGGTTAAATACCAAGACCCGATGTCTAATACGATAGCGCCAAAGGGAACCGCAATCACAGTGCATTTGAACCAAACCGGACGAACGTACGCATGGCTAAAGATAAGCCCCACAATAAAGAATATAAAGGTGATGCCAAAAAGGTGGATGTGAGAAATTCTCACCAGCGTAAAGATGCTGGTCCCGGTATCAACAGCGGTTAATTCTTTGACGTTTTTGTAATCTGAAAGGTTCGGTAAATGTGGGTTGCTACCATCGTGACAGGCAAGACAGTTATCGTCTAAAAGCGGTTGAACATCGCGTTCAAAAGCCATTTCTTTCGAGCCTTTATGAATCCACGCGGTGATCTTCGCCGCATCTTGGGGATCAATTTTATCGATCATCGGTCCCTTAAGGGCTGATTCCAATTTTGAATTTTCTTTCGTGCCACTATAGGCAATGATCAAATCTTGGACGGACAAACCCGGGCTACCATCACGTGCAGCGTGGGAAATATAAGTTTGGATCATGGCAAAAATGTATGCCAAACCAAGAACAAGCAAAGCGCCCGTGTAAAGCACCCTAAGGCTTCGGGGATATTCGCTGAAATGGTAATATTGACGGTGAACGTGCGTTTCTGTTTCAGAAGATTTCTTCATTACGGGTTCCTGCTGCCTTTTGGCATGCTATTTTAAATTTACATAATCTTCGGGGATAAAATCTGCGACGTGCACGACAGAATCCCGCATTTCTTCAGCAACTTGAATAGTATCGAATTCTTGCGCCGATATAACGCCTGCGTCAAGGGCAGATTGTGCCATTTCTCGTATCGTGCCTTTATTTATTTTGCCGGAACGAAGCGCATTCGTGACCTTGTCACGCGCAGGAGATGCCGCCAATACGCGTTTTAATGCAGCTTCTAATACGCCCAGGCCGGGTTGGTTTTCGTTTGGAATGAAAATATCGCTGGTGATGCAATCTCGTGAATCGTTATTAAACAAGACCGCATTGGCAACGGCTTCTATTTGGACGTTGGTCAAAGGTTTTCGTTTGGGGCCAAAGGGAAATAGCAATTGTTTGATCGGCCAAGCAATGAAGCGGTGGGGCAGGTTATCCAACACTCCAATTAAAGCTTGTTCGGCTTGGTGCAAAGCATAGGTACAGCTCCAATCCAAATAGGCCCGCTGGTGTTCTGGGCGGCCTTGGTCGTAAAAATGTTTCAATGCGGCGGTTGCTAGAAACATCCACGCAAAGGCATCAGAAAATCGACCGCTTAGATGTTCTTTGCGTTTTAACGCCCCGCCAAGTGTTCCTAAAGCGACGTCCGCACATAAGGCAAAGACCGCAGAAAACCTGGTGATGTCCTTATAATATTTGGCTTCAAACCCTGGCACCGGAGACGCGGCAAAAAAACTACCCGTAAGGCCATGCCCAATGGCTCGGAACGCCGTTTTAAAAATATGCCTGATATGACCAAAAAAAGCCGCGTCAAAAGCGTCTAAGTCTTGGCTGGCTACGGCGTGCATTTCTTTGGCTGTATATGGGTGACAACGGATGGCCCCTTGCCCAAAAACGATCAAGGAACGGGTCAATATATTGGCCCCTTCTACCGTGATGCCGATGGGGATCGAAGAATAAGATCTGGAAAAAATATTATTGGGGCCTCGACAAATGGCCGATCCGGCGTGAATGTCCATAGCATCGTTCAAACACAAACGCATACCTTCGGTCAGGTATGCCTTGGCAATTGCGGACAAAACCGAAGGTCGCTGTCCATCATCGACCGCTCCAAAGGATAACCTGCGGGTGGCATTCATAAAATAAGTATGACCAGCGATGCGCGCCAAGCGTTCGCGTACGCCTTCAAAACGCCCAATGGGCAATCCAAATTGTTCGCGTACAAGGCCATAGGCTGACGTTGCTCGGGTGGCAAGCTCTGCTGCTCCGACGGAAAGTGAAGGCAATGAAATACAGCGCCCAGCTGCTAAATTTTCCATCAACATGCGCCAGCCATTGCCAGCCTGTTCCTGTCCACCGATGATATAATCCAACGGCACGAAAATATCGGTGCCTGAAAGCGGACCATTTAAAAACGGTACACCCATGGGATCGTGTTGATTGCCAACATTTACGCCTTGGGTATTTCTGGGTAACAACGCGCAGGTAATGCCGATATCTTCTTTATCACCCAACAATCCATCTGGATCATACAATTTGAATGCAATCCCTAACACGGTGGCAATGGGGGCCAAGGTGATATAGCGCTTATTAAATGTCATGCGAATGCCGACTATGTTTTTGCCTTTCCATTTCCCTTTGCAAACGATGCCTTTGCTTTCACCATTGGCAGCATCGCTTCCTGCATTGGGTTCGGTCAGGGCAAAACATGGAATATCCTTACCAACCGCCAATCGTGGAAGATAATGGTCCTTTTGCGTTTGGGTGCCGTATTCCATCAACAATTCACCGGGACCTAAGGAATTGGGAACCATGACGGTGACGGCACAAGCAACAGACCGGCTTGAAATCTTGGCAACTACAGCCGAATGGGTGTGGGCTGAAAAACCAAGTCCGCCGTATTCTTTGGGAATAATGATGCCAAAAAATTTTTCTTTCTTAAGAAATGCCCAGACCCTTGGTGGAAAATCACGATCTTGGGCCAATTGCCAATCATCAACCATTGTACATAATTTTTCGACGGGGCCATCAAGGAACGCTTGTTCTTCGGTAGTGAGCTCTTGGATTTTAAAATTTAACAATTGCCCCCAGTTTGGCTTTCCTGAAAAAATCTGTCCTTCCCACCCAACGGTCCCGGCTTCAAGCGCGATGCGTTCCGTATCGCCCATGGTTGGCAAAATGTTTCCCACAATTTTCATGATGACCGAGGTCACATAGGTTTTTCGAACCGACGAAATCGCAAAAATAGCAATCAACGCAACAACGACAATGACAAGTAAGATAGACATGACGAGGCTCCTAATTTCTAAGCGGTTTTCCGGTTTTCAGCATCTGTTCGACACGGGCTTTGGTCTCAGGCGTTTTGGCGAGTTCGATAATGGCCTTGCGTTCCAAATTAAGGATATCACGTTCAGAAACGCGATCAATGACATCCGTTGTGCCGCCACACAAAACGAAGGCCAGTTTGCGGGCGATGGTGACGTCATGAGTAGTCGCCACGCCTTTGTTGGCAAAGTCGCGTATAGCAAGATTAAGCGCCGCTATACCACCTGCACCGGGCAGATGCATTTCAATGGGCTGGGGCGGGCTATAATCTTTGGCCAGGTTCAAGACTTGGCGCTTGGCGGTCGCTAAAAGGCGTTCCTTGTTCATCACGATTTCATCATCTGTTGATAAAAAGGCTAGGTCTTTGGCTTCAAAGGCTGATGTCGAAACTTGTGCTGTAGCAATGGTTTCAAATGCTTTCATCACCGGGGGCATGGGACCATTGGGGCGTTTTTTAGACAACGTCCACCGTCGCAGTAATTCTTTGCAACCGCCCCATCCGGGAATGATGCCAACGCCTGTTTCAACCAAGCCTATATAGCTTTCGCTGTGGGCGGCGATGCGGTCGCAATGCAACAACACTTCACAGCCTCCGCCCAAAGCCATGTTGGACGGGGCTCCAACAACGGGAAACGGTGCCGATTTCAAGTCGGCAAAAGTGTTTTGACCATGTTTCAAAATCCAATTCATAACGGGCCATAAATGTAATTTGGCGGTGATTAAAACCATGGCGATATTAGCACCCACGGAAAAATTTGTACCTTCGTTATAAATGACCAGACCCTTGAAACCACGGCGCGGCAATTCTTTGCGGACACGGTTTATCATCGCTAAGATAAAGGGGTTCAGGGAATTCATTTTTGACTTAAATTCCAAGCACGCGACACCATCTCCTATGTCCCATACATCTGCTGATAGGTTGGATAATATCGGACGGTGGTTGCGTTTATGATCGCTTAACAACATAATCCCTTGGGGGCGTTCAATGGCTTTGTAAGCGCCCTTAAAAGACAGCCTGTTCAGGCCATCATAAAAAGCCCGACCATTTGCTGTGGTAATCAATTTAGGAACCGGCATTTGGTTCAAGCAAAGCTGGTCTGCAAACCACGCGGTGCCAAGCTTGTCGATCAGCTCGAACGGTCCCCATTTCCAATTGTAACCAAGACGCATGGCGCGATCTATGGCTTCGACATCATCGGCAATGTCAGGGGCAATTAGGGACGCATAAGCCAACGTCTTTGACATTACGCTCCACGCGTACTTGGCTTCCAAGCTCGGGTGAATGAAAAACGCCCTAAGGCCTTCTTTTTTAGCAATTTTGACCGCTTCAAATTTGGGACGTTTGGCTAACGTATAACGGGCGTTATTTAAGTCGATGGCTTCTTTTTTACGGTCTTCGTTTAAACGGTAAAATCCTCCCTTACCTTTGCGTCCTGTGTATCCATCATTGATCATTTTAGTCAGAAAATCCGGTGCTGGCCCCAAAGCATGAAAGGCATCATCTGGCGGTAAGGTGCCCTGAAAGCTGTCTAAGATGTGCGGCATTAAATCAAGTCCCACTAGATCTATAAGACCGAATACGCCAGTTTTAGGAACGCCAATAGGGCGGCTTAAAACGGCGTCGGCTTGTTCAACCCCGATGTTCATTGAAAAGGCTTCGGTGATAGCCGCATGCAGCCAAAATGTGCCGATGCGGTTGGCAATAAAGCCCGGGGTGTCGTTGCAGGCGACAATGCTTTTCCCCATGCGATGGTCAACAAAATACAACACCGAGGCAATGGCATCAGAATTTGTGGCGGGTCCAACTACGGTTTCCAGCAAGCGCATGTAACGTGGTGGATTGAAAAAATGGGTAATCAAAAAACGGCGCTTCAAATGCGGTTTCATACCCTTGGTTAAAATTTCGATTGGCAAAGTTGACGTGTTGGACGACAGAATTGCATCATCTTTCATGTGGGTGGAAATATCTGCATACAGCTGTTGCTTGATGATTGGATTTTCGATGACCGCTTCTATAATCCAATCACAATCTTTGATCGACTTCAGATCATCTGTTGTGGTGCCGGGGGTAATGCGTGCGGCAAAAGATTTGTGCATGAACGGCGCTGGTTTTGTTTTCAACATGTTGGCGATGGCCTGTTGTGCGGCTCCTTGGACCACGTCCAACAAAATGACCGAAGCCCCAGCGTTGGCGGCATGTGCGGCAATTCCGGCCCCCATGACCCCGGCCCCGATTACACAAACGGAGTTTATGGGTTTCATGACAGCCCCTCCAATATTGTCGCGATTCCTTGACCGCCCCCAATGCATTGGGTGGCAAGTGCCCATTTGCCGCCCGATCGGTGTAAGATTTGCGCGGCTTTGCCCGTGATGCGCGCGCCTGTTGCACCCAAAGGGTGGCCCAAAGCAATGGCCCCGCCATCAATATTTATCTTGTCGATGTTTAAGTCCAAGTCGCGAATGCTGGCAATGGATTGGCTGGAAAAAGCTTCGTTTAATTCTATAACATCAAGGTCTTCAACCGAAATTCCGGCGCGTTTAAGGGCTTTTTGGGTTGAGCCAACGGGACCAATGCCCATGATGTGTGGTTGACAGCCAGAAATCGCAAAGGACTTGATCCGTGCCAAGGGTGTTAAATTGTTGGCTGACGCAAAGTCTTCGGTGGTGACCAAAACGGCCGAGGCCCCATCGGTTAAGGGTGATGATGTGGCGGCAGTGACCGAACCTGTTTCCAAAAAAGCTGGGGATAGCCCGGCAAGGGTTTCGATTCTTGAATCTGCTCGAATACAACCATCTTCGCTCACTTTACCGTTTGATGTTTGAATGGATATGATTTCATCTTTGAACCGCCCTTTTTTTTGCGCCCGGTCGGCTTTAAGGTGGCTGGCAACGGCAAAGGCATCTTGTTCATCGCGGCTAATGTCATATTCGCCCACTATATTTTCCGCCGTTTCCCCCATGCTCATATAAGCACCGGGCATGGTTTCAGCTAAATCCGGATGGGGGGATGGATTAAATCCGGTCAGAGGTATTCGGCTCATGCTTTCAACACCGGCACAAATATAGGCTTCACCCGCACCCATTTGCATGGCCCCCGCCGCCATATGAATAGCTTGCATGGATGAGCCGCAAAATCTATTCACCGTAACACCGCCAACGGTCAACGGCAGACCTGATAACAATCCAACTAATCGCCCAATGTTGAATCCCTGTTCGCCTTCGGGAAAGGCACAGCCCATAATTAAGTCTTCAATGTTGTGGGGGTCTATGTTTGTTTTTAAAACCAGTCCTCGTACCACCTGAGCCGCCAATTCATCTGGTCTGGTTCGCGCTAACGCGCCTTTGTTCGCGAACGTAAAGGGGGAACGAACATATCCGGCAATTACGATGGGGATCATGGTATTAGCTCCTGTGTTGAGGGGTATTAGCGAGTTGCCGTATGAGTTCGTTTTTTTCAAGGCGAGCGGCTTTGATGACATCATCAAATCGGATGATTAATTTTTGAATGTCTTCGGCGTTGTTGGCATCAAGGCGGGCTTTGATTTCATCCAAAGTAAGGCCAATACATTTATCACGTCGAATTGTTTTTAAGCGATCAACGCTGTCTGCGGTAAAAATGAAGCTGCGGCCTATTCGGTGTGGTTCCAACAATTTTTTTTCGACGTACAAGCGGACAGTTCTTGGGGTTACGTCACATGTTTGGGCAAGGGCATCTACGGAATACATTTTATCCATCAGCCTGTTCCTTTTTTGAATGTTCAAGTTTATTTAAATGTTCTTGAATCAGTTCTTTTTTGGATAGTTTGCCAATTAATGTTTTGGGAAGTTCGTTGCGAAATTCAATTTCTACGGGGCGTTCTATAGGGTTAAGGCGTGCACAAGCGAAGGCTAACAAGTCTTTTTCGTTGACGTGCGCATCTTTTTTTAAGGTAACGAATGCTTTGGGGGCCTCGCCGCGATAATCATCGGGAATGCCAATGACAATGACTTCATTTACATCGTTGTGTTGGTAAAGCACGTCTTCGATGATGCGTGGATAAACATTGAAGCCTGAACAAATGATTAAATCCTTGATGCGGTCGGTGAGGAAAAAATAACCCTCTTGATCTTGATAGCCGACATCGCCTGTTCTCAACCAACCTTCTTTAAGCACCGCATTTGTATCTTCACGATGGTTTAGGTATCCAACCATCACTTGTGGACCGCGCACCACCAATTCCCCTTGTTCTCCATTTTTTAAAACCTGCTCAATGTGATCTAGGTTTCGGCATTGTATTTCCGTCCATGGTAACGCCAAACCAATCGAACCGTTTTTGTTTAGTCCACGTGGCGGATTGCAGGCCACCACTGGCGAGGCTTCGGATAAGCCATAGCCTTCGACGACGATGCTGTGGGTTAAGGCTTCGAATTTTTTCTTTTCTCCATAAGGCAGTGGTGCCCCACCGCTGATGCAATAGCGAATGGAAGATAGGTCACATTGTTTTGCATATTCGCTTTTATTAATGGCGGCATAAATGGTTGGCACGGCTGGAAATAATGTTGGCTTTTTGTTGTTTATAACTTCAAGCACGTCATGCAATTCAAACCGTGGCAATAAAATCAACTGAGCGCCGATTGCTAATCCCAAGTTCATAGCGGCTGTCATGGCAAAAACATGAAAGAATGGGATGACGCATAATATGCGTTCTTGGCCCGGTTGGGTGTCGCCTAGCCAGATACGAACTTGTTCTGTGTTTGCCCGAATATTAGCGTGGGTCAGCATCGCTCCCTTGGGCGTACCTGTGGTTCCGCCTGTGTATTGGATGATGGCAATGTCCTTGCGAGGGTTAATTTCAACGGTGTGAGGAGGATCGTTATCGGCAGTCAAAAGCGAAAACGGGACATGGGTTATGTTTTTTGGGGTGTTTACGGTTTCGGCACGCTTGAAAATTTGGAACAACAGGCTTTTGATGGGGGGAAGTGCATCGCTTAACGAACAGACAATAATCGAACGCAAGCTGGTGATGTGCAATGCAGAAGAAATTTTTCCATAAACCGTTTTGATGTCTAACGTGAACATAATCACCACACCGCTGTCGATGATTTGTTCGTGGATTTCATCCTTGGTGTACAAGGGGTTAAAATTCACCACCGTTGCGCCCGCCAACAAAGCCGCGTAATGAGCGATCACATAATACGGTGTGTTGGGTAAACAAAGCCCGACACGGTTGCCTTTTTGAATGCCTAAATCTTGGAGCCCGCGAGCGGCATGTTGGACCGCATCCCAGACTTCGCCATACGTCATGGTTTGGCCCATGAAATCAAGGCAAGGTAGATCCGGATAAGCAACAGCCGTATTTTTTAAGATATCCGTAGCGGGGCCAATTGGCGGTGCGGGTGTCATGTGTCATCCTTCCGCTGAGACGATGGTGAATCTGTAGTCAGATTGGTCACAAATGAATCTAATATTTCCCATGTGCCATCACCATTGTCGGTAACGATACCATGACGATTGCTGTTGATTATTTTCAGCTGGCAATCGGTGGCAAGTTTGCCGTAGATGTGATTGATGCTGTCGGGGTGAACGACGGGGTCTTGATCGCTTTGCGCTAACAAGACAGGGACTTGAATCGATGGCAATCGGCGTTGCAATTCTTCGATCATGGTTTGCAGTTCGTGCAAGGCTGGAATGGGAATGTTGTGATAATTTATCTGCGGGTGTTCGCTTTTATTTGTGCGAAAGGGTAACACGCCATCGACCATGGGTATCCAGTCCGCGATTTTATTAATGCCATGTAGAATTGGGATAAAAGACATTTTAGGGTCTTGGAACTTAATGGGTGCATTTATGCTGGCTATACCCACAAGTTTTTCGGGCCATACGGATGCTTGAATTAAGGCCAATATGCCGCCCGAAGAAAAACCCATGATGATAATTTCTTCACAATGCGCTGATAAAATACGGTAATTTCGTTCTACCGTAGCCAACCATTCCTGCCATGATCGTTGATGCAAGTCCCAAGGCGATGTGCCGTGCCCAGCAAGTCGAACCCCCATGACGGCAAAGCCTTGGTGGTGCAACTTGTCGGCATAATCCCGCCATTCACTTGGGGAAGCTAATAATCCGTGAATTAATAATATGCCTGTTTTTGATCTTTGTTTGGGCAACAATAAATAAGGCGCGCCGCTTTCGCTGGCTGTTTCTTCATCATTGATGTCACTAAATCTGCTCTTGTGGAAATATTCAAAATTCCATTCAAATGAACGCAGCTCATCTTCAAAAAGAAGTGCGGCCAGTTGTTGTTCGGTGACTTCATCCGCTTCGATTAACGATGCGGATACAATTTTTCGGACAATTTTTAACGGTGCAATTTCATTGGCATAAATAAGTAGCGGATTGTTGATGCGCACTTGATCAAAGTCAAAAGTTTCAAAAAGAGGGGCAAGGAAGTGATAGGATTTATTGGTGATGCCAATTAATCCAGCTTGTTTGGCCGTGGTGAGGAATTGGTCAAGTTCAAGGCAATGCCCGTCAATTAAACCGCGATAGCGATCGGGTTCATAAAGGCTTCGGTGTAAATGAATATCGTCGGTTTGTTGAAGTTTTTTTAAGGCCAAATACAACGTAATATTTAAGGTGTGAAGGTCAATTTCTCGACGGCCTTTGTTAACCAATGTATAAATTAAATACGATGCGACATGGCTAAGGTTAACCGTGATGCCTGTATATAATGACTTCATGGTCAGGTCTCGAATGCGCACCGTTTCCTTTGATATGCATTTGATCAGCATTCGTTCTGTCCAGCTTTCGCCGTGCTGTTCACGTAAATTAAACAGATCATCCAACGCGCTGACTTTTTTAAAATAATGTTCTAAGAGGAATCGTTCCCACCACGCCCATTTCTTTTTGGGCAACAATGGTTCGCCAAGTCGGATGTCCATATCTGTGTTTTTCATCAAGATATTGCCTTCGATGACAAGTTCTTCGATGAATTGGGGGCTAAGATTTTTGGCCCAAAATTCGGCGCTTCGGCTTAACGCATTTTCATCAATGTGAAGGGGGTAAAAAGTAATGGTTCCCGGAACAACGATGGTGGGTTTAGTCGCGGCTTTTAACAACGCAGCGCGCGAAGGCATCCCCAAAGCCGCAGCCCAACGGTCAATGCGCACATTATCCTTGCGTTTATGCAGGGTCAAAATTCGACGTTTGAAAATTTCCAAGGTCAAGGCAAGGATGCTTGCCCCCCTGTGATGTTTGCGGCGTTTTTCCGACGTGCGGGAATAAATATTATATTCTCCATCATCGTCAAGCACACGGCGATCTTTGACCATGCCACCTTCGGGGAATATGACGACTTTGCGACCTTTTAAAATTTCAGAAGCTAAAAATGGTAATAATCCCGGCATGTTGTTGGGCAAAGCGCCGACATTTCTTAGCAATGTTGCCAAACGTTCATTGCCTTCAAACAACGCATGATCGGCAATTATACGGCAATACTGTCCCGTGGCTTCGTGAATAACATAAGGCGGAATGATGGTTTCGAAACGGGCGAAATGGTTGAACAGGAAAATATCGCCCTGTTGCATTAAGCCTTTTTCATGATGGACTTTGATGTTGACGCCAAGTTTGTTGCGGATGGCGTGAAAAGACTTCGCGCACCAATCGAAGGTGGCGGGATTTATGTCAAAATTAAAGTCCTGCTGCGACATAGTTTGCACCTTTGTATTGGTACACGGTTCACGCACATACACATATGGTGAACCTTTATGACGTTCACGTCAAAAAAATTACATCAAAGTAATCTTTAAACAGCAGGACTTCTTAACATTGTGGTCACCAAAGGCTATTTTTTTGCCTTTTTCCTTTTTTTAACACTGTGACAGCCTGTGCAATTTGAAAAGCTGACAACCTTGGCCATAACTTGTGGCGAAAATTTCTTGGCATTATGTTCATGCCTAAACCATTTTTTGTCGGTAATCCGAATGCCAATTTTGCGAGGGCGGCTTGCATTGTAAAGGTAATATCTTTCAATTTTTTTGCGAATGTCTTTATCAAGCCTAGCGTCTTCACCAAAGTGATTTTGCAGATTGCCCATGATTCTTTGCCAAGCATAGGCGCGCAAATACCGAGGAGAATAAGCCGGGTGACAATCGCTACATTCCTTAAGTGTCAAAGGATCAGTAGCAAGAGAAATTGAACCGGCACCCGCATGAGCTTGGCTAGATTGCAAGGCTAGGGGGGCTAGGATAAAAAGGCCCACAATAACGGCAATGCGTGACAAGGCGTTCGTTGGGGCAGATAGTGGTTGTTTTTTTATAGTCATGATCACGTTGGTCCCTATATGTATGTGATTGAAACCCAATTTCATGCATATTCATGCATAGACGCAACAAGATTGCAAATAGAGGTTAAAATGAACTTTATTTTTTTAAAGGCACTTAAATCACAGCTCCTTAAGACAAAGTATTTAGCGATGCTTTGTGGCTTTTTTTCGGTGTTTCTTCCTCATATTGTATTCGCCCAAGATATTGCCCCAGAACAGGCAACGGGGCGCGTGATTGCTCAAAATGTTTCAGCGCAAAAATTTATGATTGTGACGGCTAATCCGTTGGCGACAAAAGCCGGGTATATGGCCTTGAAAGAAGGCGGCAGCGCGATTGATGCCATGGTGGCGGCACAGATGGTTTTGGGTTTGGTTGAACCGCAAAGTAGCGGTTTGGGTGGCGGAGCTTTTTTGTTGTACCACGATGCTCATAAAAACAAGCTCACCACATGGGATGGACGAGAAACGACGCCGGGGAATGCTTCGCCCAATTTGTTTTTAAAACCAAATGGCAAACCGATGAAATTTTTTGAAGCCGTGGTTGGTGGGCGTTCAGTGGGAGTGCCTGGAACATTGAAATTGATGTTTGAAACCCATAAACGGTATGGAAAATTGTCGTGGCAACGGCTACTTGAACCGGCGATCCGCCTTGCTCAAAATGGTTTTGTCGTGTCGCCTAGGTTGGCAAAGCTGATTGCCAAAGATCAAAAGCGGCTTTCCACGTATACAGATACGCGGGCTTATTTTTTTGATCAACAAGGTCACCCCTTAAAAGCCGGCTTTGTCTTGAAAAACCCTGCGTATGCTTCATCATTGCGGGCGATTCAATCGGGTGGTGCAAAACCGTTTTACCAAGGTCACATTGCCAAGGCAATTGTGCGTGCAGTCCAAGGAGCCAAAAATAATCCAGGCTTATTGCAGCTTGACGACCTGGAACGCTATCGCATCATTGAACGGGCACCTGTCTGCACAGCGTATCGCAAAGATCGGGTGTGTGGTATGGGGCCACCATCATCGGGGGGGCTGACGGTGGGGCAAATTTTAGGAATGTTAAATGCGTTTGATATTTCAAATCCTTCGTCGAAATCCATACATTTAATCGTTGAGGCCAGCCGTTTGGCATTTGCCGACCGTGCACGCTATATGGCTGATAGCGATTTTGTAGATATGCCTGTTTCGGGTCTGTTAAATCCGGGGTATTTAAAAACGAGATCACAATTAATAAAACCGGATACGGCCTTGCAAAATGTAGAGGCCGGAAATCCACCTTGGAATATGGCAAAACCACGCGCAGACGACAACGCGATTGAATTTCCATCCACATCTCACATGTCCATTATTGACAGTAACGGAAATGCGGTCTCTATGACGACGACGATCGAAAATGGCTTTGGCTCTCGTTTAATGGTTGGTGGCTTTTTGCTGAATAACGAACTAACAGATTTTTCATTTGTTCCTGAAAAAGAGGGAAAGCCCGTTGCAAACCGTATCGAAGCTTATAAACGTCCGCGTTCATCCATGTCGCCGACCATTGTTTATGATCCCAATGGGCAAATAAAATGGGTGTTGGGGTCACCTGGAGGCTCTCGTATTATTGGCTATGTTGCCAAAACTGTAGTGGCTTTATCCGATTGGAAATTTGATCCTGCCAAGGCCGTATCAACGCCCCATTTTGTTGATCGTTTTGGTGCCGTGGATATAGAAGCTGGCACGCAAAGTGAAGGTATGGCCAACAAGCTGAAAGCCATGGGCCACAAGGTTAAGGTGAGAGATTTAAATAGCGGCCTTCACGTTATAGCGGTTGTAAACAATAAAATGATTGGAGCGGCTGATCCAAGGCGAGAAGGCGTTGCCATGGGGCAATAACAAAATGATCAACTCAACACTTAAGGGCTCCCCAACACTTAGCGTTTAACATTGACCTGCCCCCACAAAGTGGTCTACTTGCTATGTTAGGGTCCGACCACAATTGCCTTCTTCAAATTGTAAAATATTTCCGTGTTCAAAAGCTCATCCCTCAGCTTGCCGTTAAAACTTTCATTGTCGCTATTTCCCCATGGTGAGCCCGGTTCAATGAAAAGCGTTTTCGCGCCGACACGACCCAGCCATTCGCGAACGATCCGGGCCGTGAATTGGCTACCGTTATCCGCCGTCAAATCGGCAACATCAAGTTGGCCGTTCGGCCTTGGCTCAAAAGAACCTCCGCTTAACGCAATTTTACGATGATTTGTTGCGGCGTGTGCCGGTATTGCCGTCCCATTTTATTTTTCTTTACTCAGTCTATGAATAAGCCAACATCCTCTCATTGAAACTGGGCCACTTGGTGGGGGCAGGTCAAATATATAGCCGCCCTTCAGTTAGCTGATGGTGATTGATACGGACTTGATGGTTTGTGTGTCGCGGTTTAATCGCCATGCGGTCACATCGCCTGGGCTGTTTTTTGTGACCGATGCGATCAACCAGATGAGGTCAGGCTCAAATGCCATGTTAAGGTCAGTTTTGGACGGTTGGGCCGGATGATCGGGATGGGAATGATAATGCCCAATGATTTCTTCGTGGCCCCCCCTAAGGTTCCGCATGACCTCAAAACGAATTTGGGGGTCCAGCTCAAAGGTGTCGGCGGCTGAGCTGGTGGTCATATTGGGGCTTTGGGCAATTTTAGTAATGGTTGAAATCCCTTGATCATTGCGGGTTCCGATCAATAGGCCACAACATTCGCAAGGGTACGATTGTTGGGCATGGTCAAGTATGGCGATCAGATGTGAATTTGCCAAATGGATCATTGATACCCTTTACCGCCCGACTTTGATTTGGCCCAATATCTTGCCGGTCCTAAGGTCCACCATCCAAACTTGGTCAGCATGGATGCCATCTGTGGCGATAACTATGGTTAGCTGAACCCCAAAAGGCTTGGCCGATACAATGGTCGATCCTTGGGGTAGACCCAACGAAATCTCACCAAAGACTTTAAGGTTTGGTGTTTGAGCCGCAGAATTTCCCCCAGATATGGGCGCAGATGGTATGTTGTCGGGGCTGGATTTGCTCGAACGGCTTAAATTAAAAAACTTAAAGTCAGGGTTTTGAGACTTCTGGTATAGTCCATAAGCCATCATCGTCATCAAGATGGCGATCGCAATGCTCATGACAATCACGATGCTTTTAAGTGCGCTCATAATTTTGACCCAACCTCTTTCTGATAAGAATAACAAAATACCATGACGACATACACTCGAAATATACCAAAAGACAAGGCCGGGATGCGAATCGATAAGTTTTTATCGGATGATATTGACGGGCTTTCGCGTTCTCGGATCAAATCGTTGATGAATGATGGGCATGTTAAAATTAACGACCAAGTTGTGACGGATGCTTCTAAAAAAGTGTGCGCCGATGATGTCTATGACGTATTCGTGCCGCCCGTAATTGCCGCTGAACCTGAACCCCAAGATATCCCTTTAGACGTGATTTATGAAGATGATGACGTGATCGTTATTGATAAACCACCGGGGCTTGTGGTTCATCCGGCGGCAGGGAACCTTGATGGCACCCTTGTGAATGCGTTGTTGGCCCATTGCCAAGGCAGCTTGTCTGGCATTGGGGGCGTGGCTCGTCCCGGCATTGTGCATCGTCTGGATAAGGGAACCGGGGGATTAATGATTGCGGCCAAGAACGATGCCGCTCATGAAAGCTTAAGCCAGCAATTTGCAGATCATTCCATGGACCGAGCTTATTTGGCCTTGGTGTGGGGTGTTCCTCATCCGGTTAAAGGTGAAATCGAAGGTCATATTGGGCGCAGTCCACAAAACCGGAAAAAAATGGCCGTTCTCGCGCGGGGGGGGAAGTACGCTTTGACACGGTATAAAGTGTTGAAAGTTTTCGGCAACGTTGCGGCTTTGGTGGAATGTCGCTTGGCGACCGGGCGGACCCACCAAATTCGGGTCCACATGACGTCCATTGGCCATCCTATCATTGGCGACCCGGTTTATGGGGGGGGATCAAAAAGTAAGCGATCTAAACTATTAGGTCCGGCCAAGGATGCCGTTGAATCGTTGGACCACCAGGCATTATACGCCTATGAGTTAGGGTTTGTGCACCCTAAAACCCTAAAAAAAATCCATTTAGAAAATAATAGAACTCATTTTATCAACGAGTTATGTAGTACTTTAGAAATAGTTTGACAAAATTTCAATCCCGACTATTTTAGTATGGTATAATAAGCTGACCTATCATTGGTGGGTGGTAAATAATTACAGTATTCATACGGGATAGGAGACGGTCGGCATGGCACAAGTTACGAAACCAAACGCGCAAAAAGTCCATTCAAAACTTTCTGCGTCGGCTGAAAAATTAGGGCCGGGCCTTGGCATATCCCCTGAGCATAATTTATCAAGATACCTTCAAGAAATTCGCAAATTTCCGATGCTGTCTATGCAGGACGAGCAATCCTTAGCCACGAAATGGGCAGAGGAGGGAGACGAAAAATCCGCCCATCAATTGGTTAACAGCCATTTGCGATTGGTGGCTAAAATTGCTATGGGCAATCGCGGGTATGGATTGCCGATTGCCGATTTAATTGCCGAAGGCAATATCGGGTTGATGCAAGCTGTGCAACGTTTTGACGCTACAAAGGGTTTTCGCTTTTCAACGTATGCCATGTGGTGGATCAGAGCCTCAGTCCACGAATACATATTGCATTCATGGTCTTTGGTGAAAATGGGTACAACGGCCGCGCAAAAAAAGCTTTTTTTCAATTTACGTCGCATAAAAAGTCAGATGAAAGCTTATGATGATGGTGATCTTACCCCGGAACAAGTTGAACATGTTTCGACCCAATTGGGCGTAGCTTCTCATGAAGTTGTGAATATGAACCGCAGATTAAGCGGAGTAGACGCTTCTTTGAATGCCCCTATGAGCATGGATGGCGAAGGGGAATGGCAAGACGGTTTGGAAGATGAATGCGATAACCAAGAAGACATTTTGTCGGATTATCAAGTGTTGATTGAACGCCGTCAATTGTTGGCTGGGGCCATGAAAGGGCTATCGGAACGTGAACAATTGGTTCTCACGGAACGTCGATTAAAAGAAGATCCTGCAACCTTGGAAGATCTTTCTCAATCGTTTGGAATTTCGCGGGAACGTGTGCGCCAAATAGAAGTCGGTGCGTTTGAAAAACTTCAAAAATCGGTCAGAAATGCCGCACTAATGCAAAAACTAGCAAACTGATTTATGCTGGAAGCAGGCTAAACAGAAGCCCCCTTCTGCATGTGGGCTGCTTGATCTGCGGAGTGTTCTTTTTCGACCAAATCGGCAACATCTGCGCTCCATTCTTCGATTAAGTCCTTTTGAACACCTCGTAATTGAGCGACTTTGCGTTGTTGCATGATCAGTACGAAAGAACTGATTAAAGTTGGTAGCCCTAAAAATATGACCCAACCAAAAGATGCGGACGCATACATTACCAACATTGAGAAAATGTCCGTTGATATAGCTAAGGCTTCGGAAAACGTGTTGTCCGTGCTCCACAACGTAATGATATAAGGGAACACACCGATAATATTCATGCCAGCGACACAAAAGGTTGCGCTTTTGCCAGTGCTTCGATCAATGATATAAGCCACCAGCGATGGCAATAATCCAAAGAACAAAATGACCATGGTTGGACCGGCAATAAAAGCCAATAATGTGCCAACCAACAAAACCCACGTTAGGGTGTTTCGCCCCCTTGCACGGGTATCATTTTCCTCGTCGTATTGCATTTGGTCATCATGGCCCATTTTAAAGATTCCTACATCACCATAACAAAAATCACAATGGTAACGCCGATCATGCTTAATATAATGGAAAGCATGGCCGTGGCGCGTTCACCAGATTCTAGGGCTACTTTTTCTTGGTCAATACCCTCGCCGACAACAGACTGAATTTCATTTTCCGCAAGAGAAAATTCCAGTTGAGCTTGTTTAAAAGCGATCTGATCATTATGGCGTCGTTCAGAATTATCAATCAGGTCAAATAAATCGGGCAGGCTGCCTTGCCGGACATGCGCGGGAATATCTTGTTCAATGGAAATTTGTGTGGTGCGGCTGTGGTATGTGCCAATCGCGGGCTGTAACAGTCCGCCAACCCAGCTTGAAAGGCCAAATAGATTTTCATGTTTCATACGCCATTGGATCAAAGCATACAGGCTTAACAAGCCGATCAAAGAAACCTCTTCGCTTGGGGAACACAAAGCTTTTAAATGCGGCTGAATATCATATTTGAAATGGGTCGCAACATAAGCCGCGATGTGTCTGTCCATGGGGCGATTATGTTTGTCGACTTTGTCAGAAATTTTATCCAAGGTTGGAAGCAATTGTTCGATATTAGAAAGATATTCTTGATTCAAAAATTCACCTTGGCAAGGCAACGTTTTGTTGAATTCATAAAGGCAACGTTCCATGCCATAACCCATGTCGTTGAGTTTTGCGAACGTCCGCAAAGTTTGGAACGTTTTGTCAATTGAGGCGTATTCAGGGTTTTGTTCGCTTTGAGCATTGATCCAATAATTAACGAGATCAAAATTTAGAATTTCTGCAGAAACTTGAAAATTACCTTTGCGCAGGTATTCGATTGCCATCATGGGGGCAAATCCATCGGGCATAAAGGACAAACCTTTGAAATGAATGGGGGCTAAGGGGTCAAGGCGCATACAAACCTTGGCCACGACAATATCATTTTCACCTTCGGGCTTACCTTCATGAACTTTAGCCAAAGTGGCCAAAGAGACTAAGGTGTCAGCGAGTTCCGCGTTGTCCATATGTTTGCGCAACCACTGTTCAAGCTTTCCGCTTTTGAATGACTTGGCGGCTTCGGTAATATTTTTAGAAAAAGCAAAGCTAATGGTTCTGGGAGAAGAATAATCACGGCCCGCGAATTTAAAAGGCGCACTGGCTTTGACAAGCGCTTTGCGTTGAGGCGGTGTTGGTTTTTGACCGTCCAGCCACCGTTCTAAGTGTGCGAGCGTCCAACGTTCACTGGGAACATCTGCCAAAACGCCCCGTAAAACCTCGATCAATGGCAAGGGGATGCGTTCTTGCCCACAGATAAATTGATAAGACCCTGCCTCGGACTTGCTGGCTAACATTTTCTCGTCGCTAAGTTTGGCTGTTGGGTTTCTGCCAATCAGTAAAAAAACAGTCAGGATACCAAGGGCGTAAAGGTCATCATCTGGGCGGCCAAGCCCCCGTCCCGAAGGTGATGCCATGGCGCGTTCTAAGGGTTCGTAAACAATGGGCTGGTCGTGACCGGGCGGGGTCGTTACGCATTCACCAAGAACCAATTCGCGGTGATCATCATCCATGTAATACAAGTTATCAACACGAATGGCCCGATGGGCAATATTGCTGTCGGCAAGCTTGCTGAGAGCCGCAATAATTGGCTCCATAACATGGCGGGTAATTTCGTATTCATTAACGCGAACGGGGGTTTTTCCAAAAGAATCAATAAATCGTCCACCTAAAGGTTTTTGCAGGATTATCACCAAGCATTTTTGACCCAGCGGTGACCAAAATATTGGCCCAAAATCAATAATAGGAATTAAGCCATTAACGTTACGGTGGCGCAATTTTTCCATAGTCTGGGTGGAAGCGGGTAAGCCCGGATTGCAGACCAAGGCAAATAATTTTCGCCCAGGTTCTCGGCGGTCTTCGACGGCATAGGCTGGTGCTGTTGGGGAATCAAATTCAGCGATCGGTTGTGCCGGACTGATAAGATAACGACCGCTCAAGAGTGATGGAGGGTGCTGGTCGGCATCAAGGGGCGCGGCAGGTTTGCTTGTTTCTGAAAAGCCTAGGGCGTCATTGAGCGTATCATCGGTTTCTGGGACTGTATCTGATGGTGTATCTGATGGTGTATCTGATGGTGTTGCAGGTGTAGCTTCAGCCTCAGGCGCTGTTTTGGGCGCACCAGAAATGTCACCATCTGGATCAGGTGGTGGTGTTTTTGTTTTTGGCTCAACCGTTTCTACGGCCTGTTCCATGGCTTCCGCCATTACTGCCCTCCAGCTCGAATTCTACGAGCATTATTTTCTGAGACCTAGGATACATAATAAAGTCTAAAAAAACAATGAGTTTTAGTGAAAACTTAAGGTTTTGGACTCTCTTGAATGAAACGCTAAACGTTTAGTCTGCAAATGGATCACGGACTAAAATGGTATCGTCTCTTTCCGGGCTTGTTGATAACAGGGCGACGGGGGCTTCAATCAGCTCTTCAATACGGCGAACGTATTTGATTGCGGTTGCCGGAAGATCAGCCCAAGAACGCGCCCCAAAAGTGGTATCAGACCAGCCTTCCATGGTTTCGTAAATGGGCTCAACCAATTCTTGTTCTTTTGTTGAGGCTGGCAGGTAATCTAATTCACGGCCATTCAGGCGATAACCAACACAGACTTTGATTTCGTCCATACCGTCCAAAACATCAAGCTTTGTTAGGGCAATACCCGTAATGCCATTGACCTTAACGGCTTGACGAACCAACACAGCATCGAAATATCCACAACGCCGAGGACGTCCGGTGGTGGTGCCAAATTCATGCCCACGTTCGCCTAATCCTTTGCCGACATCGTCGAACAATTCGGTCGGGAAAGGGCCGGCTCCCACACGGGTGGTGTAAGCTTTGGTAATACCTAAAACGTAATCAATGGCATTGGCGCCCATGCCGGTTCCTGTTGCGGCTTGGCTGGCAACGACATTCGAAGAAGTCACAAAAGGGTATGTGCCGTGATCAATATCCAAAAGCGTGCCCTGAGCGCCTTCAAATAAAATACGTTTTCCGGCGCGTTTGGCTTCGTCCAGGGTTTTCCATGTCGTGTCTACGTACGGCAAAATCTGAGGGGCTAATTCCATCACTTCCTCAAAAACACTTTTGGCGTTCAATTCAGCTTGTCCAAATCCTCGCAACAACGCGTTGTGATGAAATAACATTTTATCTATTTTTTCTTTGACCAATTGGGCATCGTTTAAATCGCCGGCACGGATCGCCCGGCGGGCTATTTTATCTTCGTATGCCGGGCCAATACCGCGTCCGGTTGTGCCTAACTTCGCTTTGCCCAAGGCTTCTTCGCGGGCTTTGTCCAAATTGGCATGCAGGGGTAAAATCAACGGCGCATTTTCAGCAACCTTTAGACTTTCAGGGGAAATTTCAGCACCTTGAGACCGCAACGTTTCAATTTCTTGAAGTAAGTTCCACGGGTCTAGAACAACCCCATTGCCAATAACCGAAAGGGTGCCTTTGCGCACGATGCCAGATGGCAAAATGTGTAATTTGTAAGTAACGCCATCAATAACCAGCGTATGTCCTGCGTTGTGACCGCCTTGAAAGCGCGCGACGACATCGGCACGTTCTGATAGCCAGTCAACGATCTTGCCTTTGCCTTCATCACCCCATTGCGAACCGACGACAACCACATTGGCCATGTTGTATCCCCTTAAATTTAATTGTCGTCTGATTTGACGACAGAATCACCGTCTAGGATGTGTGAACATCCAAGATGACGAGCTGTTTGTTTCGTATCATTTGTTTGTTCAAGCCCAGACACCGTGATCCACCCTTCAGTGCGGAATCTTTGAGCTTGGTCGGGCGAAGTGCCAAAAGGCAAAAACAAGGTATCCGTTGCTTGAACATCAGGAACAGCCTGCATAACGGTGTCCATAAATAATGTAAGGCCGGTGGCGGCTTCGGAAGTGTTTTGATTGCCTGCTTCATAACGCCCGCCGCGCCCCAATTCACCCATAACAGAACGCGAAAATACGGCAAATGTGACGCCGGTGTGGTATTCAAAGCCACGACTTTCGATGGGGTCCATGGTCAAGGTTAGGTCCGGACGGGCGCACAAAATGCTATCGACAACCGAGTTGAGATGAGCACGTTGTTGAGCGGCATTTTGCGGCAAGTCGATGGCGTTTAATTTTTCCATAGCTTGCTTCGCGGGGCCTATGGCGGACAGCATAGACGTTAAAGTTTTAGATATGGGGGGTCCCAAAATGTCGCGCATAGATTTCAATGTGGCTGCGTCTTTACGGTCCAATGCAGTTTTAAGTGTTGCTTTGGTGGCTTCATCCAATACCAAGTCGCCAATAACCGAACGGCACAATGTGGGCAGTCCCAAATCAATGCTTAAGTCTTTTACACCAGCTGTTTGCAAGGCTTCTGCGGTCATTAAAATGACTTCCACATCGGCGGATGCTCCGGTGGCGCCGATCAGTTCTACGCCAACTTGCCCAAATTGGCGTTCGGGACGAAGCTGAGAACTTTGCACACGGGCAACCTGTCCCGCGTAAGCCAGACGCAAGGGTCTTGGGGAATGGCTCATCCGTGATCTTGCGATTCGAGCCACTTGCAGAGTCATGTCAGGACGTAGCGCAAGCATGCGTTGGCTGACCGGGTCTTGCACACGAAATGCTTGCCCGGAAACGGCCTGTCCTGTGCCATACAATAGATTTTCTTCGAATTCCATCAATGGCGGTTTGACCCGCGCATACCCCCAACCCCTAAATTGGGAGATCAGAAGTTCGGCGGTTTTTGCTTCCTGGGCGGCGAACGGCGGTAAACCATCCTGCATGCCTGCGGGTAAAAGAGCCTTATCGGAACGTGAATTCATAAAATCATCGCTTAAATCTAGGTGCCGACCATGAAGGGCATTTTATCAAGCATGGTCTAACCGTTTAGTAGCTGAAAATGGTGACTTGGGCAAGTCATTGCCGCTAACCAAATATTAATGGGTTTTGAATGATGATATAAAATCGAATGTAAACTTTGTTATTTTTGGGATTATATCCCAGAGGAACACGCGATGATCGTCAACGAAGCAAGCCTTAATCAAAGAACAAGCAGCACTTTGAAAAGTGTGCTTACCTTTAGTTTATATGGAGTTGCGGTCGCCATTGGCACCATGGCCGGTCTTATGGCTTTGTTGATCGTAGCCTGATCATTCTAGAATTTTCGTGATAAATTTAGATTGCTCGCGGGCCATTCACCCTTTTGAATGGCTTTACCAGCTTTGAAAATAACATAACTACGGCGTTTGTAATGGGGTAATGACCTCATCATGCTGAGTAATGTGGGCAGATTCTTGACCGTTACAATCAAATTATTTTGACCATTTTTGCGCACGGTAAACACCCGACCATCTGCTGGGGTGCGTAATTGGGACGGTAAATTTGTTGTGAACGCGGCTGGAACATCCGATTCCAGCCCAATAATGATTTGGGGCCCGTTTTTCAGAGGTGTTTTTTGAACAGATACCGGGCGTTGCAATAATAATGCGGCCAATTGTTGGGCCTGTGCATTAAATGCTTTATTTCCCCCCGGCGTGACCAAAATAGTTTTTTTATTCAAGGTAATATCTCTAAATATCGGCGGTGCCTCGTCTGGGCTTAATTGGCGGAACACATCTACATTTGGATCAATGTTGAATTCTATGGCTCGCCCTTTGGTCGAAATCTGAAATGTTTGATCCTTGTTGACCATGTTTATGGTTGTCATTTGCTGCCCATCTTTGGTTTTAACCAAGATTGGAATAGTTAATGGGTACCCAGGTCCTTGTTGAATTTGTGTTAGACGAAAAGAAAGTTGTCCGGATTTTGAACGGGCTTCTTGAAGCTTTAATTTAGGGGCGCCGGGCCTTGATATCCATGACGTGAAAAAGGCGGACAAATCTTGCTTTGACGTGGCTTCAAACAAAGATTGAATGTCAGCCCAACTTGCGGCTTTAAACTGAAATTTTTTGTAAAGATTTTGAAGCCCGGCGTTGAATGCTTTGTCACCCAAAGTTGTTTTTAACATATGAAAAACAAAAGCGGCTTTGCCATAGCCCACGATTTGTGAGGCATCATGGGTGCGCGAAGTAAAGCTTTGTAGGCTAGAATCTTGCCCTTTGGCCAAGGCGGCAAAATTGCGCAGCCATTCCAATCGTTTGGATCGACCGCCATCGTTATTTTTTATAGCTGATTGAGCCATATCCGCTTGGTATGAGGTCAAACCTTCAGCCCAGTTGCCCGAAGCGTAATCTACATCCACGGCATTTCCCCACCAATTATGCAACACTTCGTGGGGCAGGGATGTTGTGCGAATAAATGGCAAAGCCAGAACCTTACGCCCCATGTAAGCAATGCCCGGCAAGCCAAAGCCAACGGGTAGGGGGGCTGAAACAATAGAAAATTCACCATAGGGGAAACCCCCAATTGTTTGCGAGCCTTGTTTGATGTATTTGGCCGTATCGGTTAAATACCCATCGGCCAAAGGCGCCAGTTCTTTGTGGAAATAGGTGCGTATTCGCACGCCATCAGCTTTACGTTCAGATATTTGATATGGCCCTGTGATCAACAACGGAGGCGTGCTTGGATTTCGACTTTGAAAACGAGCCATGTATTTGCCACCTTGTTGGTCTTCAAATACCAATTTACCAGTGGTCAGCCATTTCTGAGAGGCTGGCGAAATGCCTTCAATATCCCAAGTGGTCAATTGTTTTTCAGGGCTTGCAATCCAGCCCTGCCATAAAAATCCACCTTCGGCATTTAAATATGGGGGTTGGGAAAAAGCTTTGGTCGTGGGGAATGTGGCTTGGGTAATGATGTTAATTTGGTGCTGACCAAAATCACCTAGATCAACTAGAATACCGCCATCGGTGCGTATTGGGCTGTGAGGGCGGTCGTTAACCACCAACTTTTTGATGCGAAAATTCCGAGAAATCTGAAACGTCATTTTCCCACCGCCCGTCATTTGAATGTGATCGTCGACGTGAACTTTGCCATGTGCGGGGTCAAGGGTCAGCTTGATCGAATGATTTGCGACATTTTGAGCGAACGTAGGCGTGGATAAAAAGCACATTGCAAAGAGGAAAATTATGAATTTCATGGGCGTTTTTCTGCTTTGTTCGGGGCTGGGAAATGGGCGATGATTTCGATGGTTTTAGTGTTACGTTCGACGGTCAAGGGCAACCAAGTGCCGGGCGCCATAGCTTTGACAATAGCAATCAATTCACTGGTTGTGTGAATGGCTTGACCTGCCGCCATGGTGATAATATCGTTTTTTTGAAGCGACGAACGTTCGGCAATGGACTTTTCAAGCACACCCCCCACAAGCACGCCATGATCTTTGCCATTTTCAATCATGATGCCCAACTTTGGACCCGTGGGGGCAACAGGTGCTTTCAAGCTTTTAAGCCCAAAAACGGCATCTGCTACGGCAATTTCGGCACCGTCTTTTAAATCTTTGCACGGACGTCCATAATCCCATGGGGAAAGAACGGAAACCTTTTTAATGCCAAGGGCCTTGAGCTGGTGCGGCACGCCATAGCCATAATCTAGATGACCACGCCCGATTATAGCGACCATTTGTGGCTTTTGGTTTTTGCCGTGGGCTTTGTTTAATGTGCTGGCGATGGCTCCGGCCATGGCGATGTCCCAAGTTTGTTGAACTTCGACAAACCTTTTGAAGTGAGGGTCCTTAAGGTTGGGAAGATTTGGATTGTTTTTGGAGGTCTTATGGTTATTTTTGCCATGATGGTCAAATACGGTGCCCAACATGTCCAGATAACCTTGGCGCGCGGGGGCTGGATCATTCAAGCCTAGACGTTGTTGCTTGGGAACATTGGACCATCCGTTTTTTGATATTTTGTGAATAAGGCTGCGATCAACGTTCAACGCCACCATGGGGATGTGGTTGATCCGAGCAAAATCAAACAACGCCATGTAAAGTTTAGGGTCAAACTTCCATACCGTGTTCCAGTCCGACTGTTTTAAAAAATCACTTTCGCTTAATTGGCCTTGGACCCATTTATCCAACGTAGCCTGGACCCGCCGGGGAAAGGCTTCAAACCCTAAAACCATGTCTGGGTGCGTTGCAAAAAGTTGGGCCACGATTTGCATTTGCCAACGATGATGGTCCGAAATATTGTGAGATTCCCCCAACAACACGACGTCTTTGGTTTTTAAATTTTCAAGAACGCTGTCCGTGGATAACGTGCGCCCATCAAGAGGGCTATGCCACGTTCCGGGTTGTACGCAGGAAAGCTCGGAAGCGGTTGCTGACCAAGCCACAGTACTGGCTGCCACAACGCCCACCAGCGTAGAAAGGAAAATACGTTTTATCATCATGCTCAATATAACCCATAAATTAAGACCGAATTGTGGTTTCCTTGGATGTAGGTATTGAGTAGCATCTCACAAGGGCAATTGAGAGGGAAATCATACTATGTCAAAGGGTGCCGTCGCCGCAGGAGATCAGCAAACAGCCAATGCAGCGATAGAAGTCTTAAAAGCCGGGGGCAATGCGTTTGATGCCGTGCTGGCGGCTTTGTTTGCTTCGACCCTTGCCGAGCCAGTCTTATCCAGCCTTGGCGGTGGCGGGTTTTTAATGGCTAAACCTGCGAATGGTTCGCCGATGATTTATGATTTTTTTGCCCAAACGCCTATGTGTAAAAATAATGAAGTCGATTTCAAGCCTGTTGTGGCTGATTTTGGCACGACCACCCAAGAATTCCATATTGGCCTTGGGGCAGTGGCGATGCCGGGTGTGGTCAAAGGGGCCTTTGAAATCCACCGTGATCTTGCCACCATGCCCATTTCGGAAATTGTTGCCCCGGCGTGTGAATTGGCAAGCAAAGGTTTTCAACTGTCAAAACTGCAAGCTTATATCTTGGAAATCGTTCACAGCATTTATTCATCAACATTGTCGTGTCGGACACAATATGCAAGCCCTAACGATCAAAATCAGTTGATCGGCGCAGGTGAAATTTTGCGGGTGCCTGATGCGGCTGATTTTTTAGAAGCCTTAGCCAAAGAAGGAGACGATCTTTTCTATAGGGGAGAAATTGCCAGCCGATTAGCCATAGATTGCGAAGACCAAGGCGGGCATTTACAAAGAAAAGATTTTGAAAACTATGATGTTATCAAACGAAAGCCGCTCAGCATTGATTTTGAAGGTGCCCGCATTTACACAAACCCGCCACCATCAGTCGGCGGTATTTTGGTCGGTTTTGCCTTGGATTTAATGGCCAACAGCCAAATTTCAAAGCTGACTTTCGACAGCCCTAAATACATCGAACGTTTGGCCCACGTCATGGACTTGACCAACCAAGCCCGTATTGAAAGTGGTCTGAATCAACATCCACAAAGCGGTGCTTTGAAGCTTTTGGATAAAAACTTTGTTGAAAAATATAAACAAAATATTTTAGGCCAACCCGCCGCTCACAAGGGCACAACTCATATCAGCGTCATGGATGCCAAGGGGAATGCGGCTTCGTTGACGGTTTCTAACGGCGAAGGATCTGGCTATATAGCCTCTCATACTGGGGTGGTGCTTAACAATATGCTGGGCGAAGAAGATATTAACCCCCAAGGCTTTCACAATTGGCCAGAAAACACGCGTATGTCGTCGATGATGGCCCCTAGCCTGATTGATGGCTTAGATGGGCAAATGGTGGCGTTGGGATCGGGGGGATCAAACCGCATTCGCACAGCTTTGTTGCAAGTGATGGTATGCTTGATGGACTTTGCCATGCCGCTTCAGGATGCGGTGGCCTTGCCTCGCGTTCATTTTGAAAAGGGTGTCTTGAATGTCGAGCCTGGATTTTCAGACGATGTCATAGAAAGTCTGCCCAAAAAATTTGCCCAAACAAAACTTTGGGAACAGCAAAACATGTTTTTCGGTGGGGTTCACGCAGTCCAATTGAATCAGAACACAGGGGCTTTGGACGGTGCTGGTGATCCCCGTCGTGGCGGTATAGCGACCATTATCTAGGCGGTTAAAATGAACGTTTCGTTTTGCGTAGTTTTAAATATCGGATTGTTTTGTCAGCTTGGTTTAGGCACGATGAAAGCTTTTCACAAGGTACACCGTACAGACACGCGTCACGTTCTTTATTTGATCCTAACCCATTAGCCTTGCATATGGATTTAGCGAATGTACCCCTAAGAAGCTGAGTGTCATCCGTAATATCGGCGTCTTTTCGGTTCGTTAAGTTTTGAAAAGGCTCGTTTTCGGGCGCGCTCTGCATTTTTTCGGGTACGGCTTGATGTGCCGTCTTTTTCATTTCGATTTCCTTGTTAGACCTTTGTTATTTTTAACTTAAAGATCATCGTGCCTTGAATTTTTTAGAAAGCTTTTATTTCCCGATAAAATGAGCACATAAGCGAAAAGAATCATGAAGGATTCGCCTCGTTACTTAAGATTGTTATAAATAAAACTTCAAAAAAGAGTTAACCTTATTAAGATAAATTATTTTATATTCTATCCATGAGGGTCAAAGCTTTATAATATGACCTAAAAAAGGAGGTTTCGCGTGACTGATTCACTTACCGATGTTCGGTTGCTATCAGAGCTTACAGAGGACGAGATTGAGGTCATTGAAAAAAAATGCCGCTGGAAAACGTATGGCCCCAGCGAACAGATCATTGATCAACATTCTGATTCAAAAGATATTTACTTTGTCGTCGAAGGCCGCGTGCGGGTCGTAAATTATTCATTATCTGGGCGAGAAATTACGTTTGATGATTTAGAACCCGGAAGCCACTTTGGCGAATTAGCAGCCATAGATGGCTTGCCCCGGTCTGCCAGTGTGATGGTTTTAACGGATGCCCGTATTGCTTCTTTGTCAGCGGATCAATTTCATAGCATCATTTTGGACCATCCAAATATCGCCTTAAAACTGATGAAACATCTGGCATATTTGGTGCGTACGTCGACTTCTCGCATCATGGAATTGTCCACATTGGGTGCGAATAACCGTATTCATGCTGACCTGTTGAGGTTAGCCAGGAAAGTAACCGAAGACGAAATGACAGCTATGATTACACCTATTCCCGTTCATTCCGATGTGGCATCGCGCGTTTCAACAACCCGTGAAACGGTTGCTCGGGTGATGAATGACTTGGCGCGCAAAGGCATCTTGGAACGTCAAAAAACGGCTTTATTTATAAAAGATTTGGAACGGCTTGAAGACATGGTTGAAGAAGTTCGTGGCGATTAGCTTCTGAAATAACGCTTAATTTAACAGAAACCGGGATTTCCCCGGTTTTTTTTATGGGAGTGACCAAAGTCACAGACCAGCCCTAAAGAATCCGGCATTCTTTAATCACAGACAAACTGGAATGATCGCCAGGGCGTCGGTTGAAACACTTAAACCAAGGATTAAAGCAATGACCACTTTGAAAGCCATCGGACTAGGATTTTCTATGTTGTTGATGTCTCTCGGGATGGTTGACCCCAATGCTTTTGGTATCGTTGGCGGATTTTAGTATAGGTGCTTTCAGTTTCTCCATGTTTCCCAAAATATAAACTTTGACCGTCTCATACGACAAGAGACGGTCTTTTTTTTTGTAAAAAAGGTTTTGATCAACGGCTCTAAAAACCCTCACCTGTTTTGAATGCTCTTTCGCGCGATATGGTCGATTCTTTTAGGCTTTTGTATTCACACACACCAAAATTAGAAAGCTAGGAAGCAAATAGCCTTATTTACCTTGATTTAATTGACGAAAAGCCCACAATGTAACATCGTAGTAATAAAAATTACGAGTGCATTGATTCTTTGTTATTTACTTATTGGGGGGTCGAAGCACTGAGCGAACAGCGGTTAACTAAAGGGAATACCATGGCCAAAACCATTTTGATTGTTGAAGACAACGAACTCAATATGAAACTTTTCAATGATCTTTTGCAAGCGCATGGGTATGAAACATTGCAAACCAAAGATGGTCGTGATGTGGTCAAACTTGCAACGGACAATAAACCAGACCTCATTTTGATGGATATCCAGTTGCCTGAAATTTCTGGTTTAGAACTGACAAAAATGCTCAAAGCCGATAATAATTTAAAGCATATCCCGGTGATTGCTGTTACGGCATTCGCCATGAAGGGTGATGAAGAAAAAATTCGCGAAGGGGGATGCGAAGGTTACATCGCCAAGCCGATCTCAGTTCCTGTGTTCTTAGAAACGCTGACAAAATTTTTAGACGAATAACCTGATAAAGGCCCAAAGCTTCATAGGCCTTAAATCTTATCTCAATATTCTATGTAGATTCTATGCATAAGGTACATTCTATGCATAAGATACAAAACTATGCATAAGATACAAAAAACGCGCCCATTAAGCGCGCGCTTTTTGATATTGATCATCAAGCAAAAGAAGGTTTATTTGATTTTGGATTCTTTAAAGACCACGTGTTTGCGAACCACTGGATCGTATTTCCGAAATTCCATTTTTTCTGTGGTGTTACGTGGGTTCTTTTTGGTTACATAGTAATAACCCGTGTCAGCGGTACTGACCAGCTTGATTAAAATAGTTGCTGACTTAGCCATGGCTTTCGTTCCCGCTAAAATTCCGTGAAAAATGTATGAGCGCCGTAAAATACGGCCTAATGCACCGAAGTCAAGGCCGATTTGTTGATTATTACAATTATTGGCGAAATGCGGTGTTGGTCGGAGCTGGCATTAAGATCGCCTGACGGTATAAAACGCGGTCTTTGATGACACGATCGGCCAGCTTAAACAACAGGTCCGAGCTTCGTTTTTTGGTAAATACTTGTGCCGGACAAGCCTTGCGCAATCCTTTGCGGGTGCCATCAAAAATGCTGCCTTTTGCGTGCCAAGTTAACATGCCAGCTTGTTGGCGTTTAATGTGTGTAGGGTCTAAAATTGCCTTGCTGATTGATTCTGTTTGTTCAAAATTTAACCCAGTGTTGGTGATGCATACTGCTGGCATCACACCCAAGCCATGTAATGCATAGCCAGTGGGGGAAATTAAACGAGACCACGTCAGTGTCATCTCCCCATCGTTGGGAAGCCGTGTCACGGTTTGTACTGTGCCTTTGCCGTAGGATTCTGATCCAATTAGTACGGCCCGGCCTAAATCTTGAAGGGCGCTGGCAACGATTTCAGCCGCAGAGGCGCTGTTGCCATCAATAAGGATGACCAAAGGTAAGCCGTTGGTCAAATCAACGCCCCGTGCCTCGTATTCGTGAACGCTGTCGGCATGGCGGCCATGTGTTGTGATGATGCGTCCCTTTTTCAAAAACAAATCAGCGACCGTTACCGATTGCGACAACAAGCCACCGGGATTACCCCGTAAATCCAGCACTATCCCACGAATTATCCCATTCGATAGCTTTTTCTTGTGGCGGTTTAAAACGCTATGCACGCTGGTGGATGTGTTGTTGTTAAAACTAGAAATATGAATGATAAGAATGTTTGATTTTATTTCCGCACGAACAGTTTCGGGGATAATGTGGCTACGTTGAATGTTAAAATCAATATGCCGTAACTTGGTGTTTTGTTGGCTGGAAAGACGTTCAACGGTTAATGATAACAAGCTTCCCACGGGACCGTGCAAAAGCTTTTTCACGTTACGTTTTGAATGCGCGTGGATTGGGAAACCTTGAACTTTAACGATCAAATCACCGGGCTTAAGGCCTGCATTGCTGGCTGGGCTTTTGGGCGTGACATGGGTGATTAATATGTCATTTTTATCTATAGAAAATCGAATGCCGATACCGCCAAAACCATCACGTTGAGCCCGGTTGGTCTTTGCTTGTTCTCTTCCGGCGTACCGTGAGAAAATATCCAAATTAGACATCATGCCGTCAAAAACGGCTTCTAAAATGCGCTCGCTGTCGCTGTGTTTTGTATCCGGTGAATGTAGCCGGGTGATCCGAATAAATTTTGTAACGACACTTGCCCACGCCTCTGTTGTGTTGTCCAAGGGGGTCACCAGATGCGCAACGATGGTGCCTCCTTTAATCATTTCGATATCCATGCGATCCTTATCGAAAGCAACGTTAATCTTTGGGTCAATCGTTGCCAGCCCACGCATACCGCTGATGGCTAGGGTCTGCACGGATATGGGGTCAATGTAACGTGTGGATATGTTTCTAAGGCCTTCACCGATGGTCGCTTGCGTGATGGCATAGGGGAAATAAAGATCTTCACCGATTGCAGCCTCGGTTGGCATAAATACTTGTTGTGCGGATTGCTTAGAAGCGCAAGCGCTAAGCAGAACAAGTAAGCCAAGGCCAAGGGTTAAGGCTTTGCCAAACACCCTTACCGAGGTCGTCATTTGGTTGATCATGTCATCCATAGGGGGAATTTTATACGATTTACAGGTTTCGTCACGCATTTGTTACGATTTAGCCGTCGGGTGACGGTTTTGGCGGCGTGCAGCCCTGTTTTTACCTTTACGTTTAATCGGTTTGCGACCATCCATCTTTCCTTTGAAAGATTTTTTCGATGATGTTGAACGGGTGGGTTTTCCTTTGGAACCGCCTGACATCATCTGAAATACAGTTGACCCTGTGATGGGATCGGCTTCAGTGATCAGGACTTCGACGTTGTCACCCAAACGATAGGTGTGGCCTTGTTCGCGTCCTCGCAAGGTGTGGGTGTGTTCATCATGGATGTAAAAGTCATCGCCCAAGGTGCGAATAGGAACCAATCCATCGGCGCCACTTTCTTGCATCGTTATAAACAATCCAAAACGCGTAACACCGTTGATTCGGCCAGGTAACACTTGACCGATTTTTTCCGATAAATAAAGGGCGGCAAAGCGATCGACAGCATCACGTTCAGCCCCCGCCGCGTTGCGTTCGGTCACGGATAAATGTTCGCCGACTTCTTTGAAATCTTTGTGGTCTTCTTTTAAACCGCCTTCGCCTAAGTTCAAGCCCCGCACCAAGGCCCGGTGTACCAATAAATCGGCATACCGACGAATGGGCGAAGTGAAATGGCAATACCGATTCAAGGCCAATCCGAAATGCCCGACGTTGGCGGGATTATATTCGGCTTGGGCTTGGGACCTTAATACCACTTCGCTGACCATATGGCTGTTAGGGGTGTCTTTGGCCTTTTTTAAAATTTGGTTGAAATGGCTGGCGCGGATCACTTGTCCCTTGGCAAAGGGAATAGAAACACTGTCTAAGAATTCTTTTAAATTTGAAATTTTTTCCGGCGAAGGTTCATCGTGGATTCGGTACATGCACGGTTGTTTGGCTTGTTCCAAAGTTTCCGCAGAGGCCACATTTGCCAAAATCATAAATTCTTCAATCAGCTTGTGGGACTCAAAACGATCGCGTGTCTCAACGCCCATAACGTTGGCATCATCGTCCAAAATGATGCGGCGTTCGGGCAGATCAAGTTCCAATACTCCGCGCGCTGACCGGTTCTTTAAAAGTGTTTCGTAAGCACCATATAGCGGGCTAATGACGTTTTCCAGCAGTGGCTTGGTCAATTCATCGGGTTGGCCGTCACGGGCCGCTTGAATTTGCGTATAGGTTGTTCGGGCCGCTGATTTGATTAAAGCGCGGACAAATTTATGTTTTTTCAAATTTCCATGGGCATCAATCCACATGTGAGCGGCGATGGTGGGGCGTTCTTCGTGGGGGCGCAGCGAACACCAGCCGTTGGATAAAGCTTCGGGCAACATGGGGACAACGCGGTCGGGGAAATAAACCGAATTCCCCCGCACGTACGCATCCCTGTCTAACACATCGTCTGGGCGCACGTACCAGCTGACGTCGGCAATGGCGACGATCAAGTGCCAGCCGTCTGGATTGTTGACGTCCGTATCGGGTTCGGCAAAAACGGCATCGTCAAAATCGCGAGCATCTTCACCGTCAATGGTGATCAAGGGAATGGCGCGTAAATCTTCTCGGTCGCCCAAAGGCGCTGCTTTCGCGGCTTTGGCTTGAAGCAAAGAGTCTTTGGAAAAATCAACGGGAATGGAACGGTCATAAATGGCGATCATGGAAATTGATTTGGGTCCGGTGCGGCTGACCTTTTCGCGTAATTTCACATGGCGCAGACCAAGTTTTTTCCCGGGCAACACTTCGGCTCGTAAAAGATCGCCTTTTTCCGGGCTGATAGAGCCATTATCGGAAACGATATATTCGCCTTTGACGCGGCGATCCGTGGCGCGAAGCCGTCCACCGCCACCAGCTGTATCTGGTTTGTAAACGCCCAAGACGTCACCAGGGGCTTGTTGTAATCTGCGAATGGTGCTGGCTTCATAAGCAACCTTGCCGTTATCAGTATCGGCTATGCGGGTCATTTTTGCCAAAACGCGATCACCAACGCCCAAGGCCGTTTGACCACGACGAACCGGGGCTACGTAAATTATGGGGGGATGTTGTTTGCTTTCCCATACTACGGGCTTGGCTAACACATCGCCATCAATGTCGGTTCCGGTGACTTCAATCACAGTGACATTCGGCAGATGGGCGGGGTCAGCAAAATTTTTACGATTGGCTTGAAGTTTGCCTTCGTCCTTAAGTGTCCTAAGAACTTTTTTAAGCTTTAATTTTTGTTCACTATCTAATTGAAAGGCTCGCGCAATTTCGCGTTTGCCCACCCTGCCGGGGCTGTCCTTGATGAATTCTAATATCTGCGCATGAGAAGGAAACGGTGCCACATGCGAAGGCGTGTTCACGCCTTTTTAGCCGCAATTTTTTTTGCAGGCCCCTTCTTTTTAGCGGGTGCTTTCTTTTTAGCCGGAGCCTTCTTTTTCGCAGGTGCTTTCTTCTTAGTGGGCGATTTTTTGGATTTAGCGGCAATCAACTCAACGGCCTTTTCAAGGGTTAAGTCTTCTTTATCTAAATCCTTGGGCAGATTGGCACGGTCGCGACCATGGGTGACAAACGGTCCCCATCGCCCAATTTTCATAAACACGGGCTTTTTGTCGTCTGGATGTTTGCCGATTTCCACGGGTGGGGTTTTGCCGCTTTCGGCGATTAACACCACGGCGCGGTTTAAACCAACGACCACAGGATCGTCTTCTTTAAGCGATACGTACATGCCCGCATATTGCAAATAAGGCCCAAATCGACCAAGTCCGGCCTGAATCATTTGACCGTCTTCGGGGTGAGGGCCGATTTTGCGCGGCAGGCTCAAAAGACCTAATGCACGTTTTAAATCAACACCTGCGGCGTCTTCGCCGTTGGGCACAGAAGACCGTTTGGGTTTGATTTTTTTGTCTTCGGGGTCGGCTTCGCCGCGTTGCACGTAAATCCCATATGGGCCTTTGCGCAAGGTAACGTCTTCGCCCGTATCGGGGTCGGTTCCCAAAACCTTTGGACCTTTGTCCAGTTCGGCGGCGATTTCGCTTTTGTCGCCGTCTTCTGGGGTGGTTAGGGGCCGGGTGAAGCGGCAATCTGGATAATTGGAACACCCAATGAAGGCCCCAAACTTGCCTAATTTCAAAGACACTTGGCCATCATCGCACTGTGGGCATTTGCGCCCATCATGGCTGCCGTCTTCGGGGGCCGGGAAAAAGTGTTTGCCCAAAACATCGTTTAAAGTGTCAAGCACTTCGCGCACGCGTAATTCTTTGATTTCGCTGACGTCGGCGGAAAAATTAGACCAAAATTCAGCCAGTACGGCTTTCCATTCGATGCGTCCGCCAGAAATATCATCCAGCTTTTCTTCAAGATCCGCAGTGAACGAATATTGCACATAACGTTCAAAGAAACTGGCTAAAAAACTGGTGACTAAACGGCCACGGTCTTCGGGCATAAAACGGCGTTTTTCGAGCTTGACGTAATCTCGATCCTGCAACACGGAAATGATCGAGGCATATGTCGAAGGTCGCCCAATCCCTAATTCTTCAAGGTTTTTCACAAGGCTTGCTTCGGAAAAGCGCGGCGGGGGTTGAGTAAAATGTTGCTCAGGTACAACTTGTTTTAAGTCGACCGCTTGGCCTTGGGTCATTTCAGGTAAAATGCGGTCGGCTTCTTTGCTGTCCCCATCTTTGTCATCGTCGCGACCTTCGGCATAAACCCGGTAATACCCATCAAAGGCGATCATCGACCCGGTGGCGCGCATCACAGCGGTGCGTTCGGCTTGAGCAATGTCAACGGCAACCTGGTTTAAAACAACGGGTTCCATTTGCGAAGAAATGGTGCGTTTCCAGATCAATTCGTACAGTTTCTTTTGGTCATCATCTAAATATTGAGCAACGTCTTTTGGTGTGCGTTCCACGTTTGTCGGGCGTACCGCTTCGTGAGCTTCCTGTGCGTTTTTGGCTTTGGATTTGTACACGCGGGGGCTGTCGGGAAGATAAGCTTCGCCGTAGGATTTGCCAATTAATGTGCGACAAGCGGCAATCGCTTCGTTCGCCATGGACACGCCATCTGTCCGCATATAGGTGATAAGTCCAACCGTTTCGCCACCAATGTTGACGCCTTCGTACAAGCGTTGTGCCACTTGCATGGTTTTACGCGTGGGAAAATAAAGCTTGCGCGCGGCTTCTTGTTGCAACGTCGATGTGGTGAACGGCGGAGGTGGATTGCGTTTTGATTTTTTCTTTTCAATTTTTGCGACCGAAAAAGGCTTGGATTCAACCTGAGCTTTTGCACGGGTTGCCTCGGTTTCGGTTTTTAAATCAAATTTTGTGAGTTTGGTGTCGTCTAAGTGGGTAAGGTTGGTTTCCACCATCACGCCAGAACCGGTATCAAACGCGGCCCCGACCGTCCAATATTCTTGGGGATCAAAAGCTTCGATTTCGGTTTCGCGTTCGCAAATCATGCGCAAGGCCACCGATTGAACCCGACCGGCCGACCTAGATCCCGGTAATTTGCGCCACAACACGGGGGAAAGCGTAAAGCCCACTAAATAGTCCAAGGCTCGGCGGGCCATATAGGCGTCTACCAATTCGTTATCAAGCTCGCGCGGGTGATTAAACGCGTCGACGATTGCGGATTTAGTGATTTCGTTAAAAACAACCCGTTTGACATCCATGCCCTTAAGCAGGTTTTTCTTTTCTAAAACTTCTCTGACGTGCCAAGCAATGGCTTCCCCTTCGCGATCCGGGTCAGTCGCCAAGTACAACCCATCGGCCCCCTTTAAGGCATCAACAATGTCTTTGACATGTTTTGAAGACCGAGCATCAATTTCCCATGACATGGCGAAATTTTCATCGGGAAGCACCGAACCATCCTTGGAAGGTAAGTCCCTGATGTGCCCATAACTGGCTAGAACCTTGAAATCGCTTCCTAGGTACTTGTTGATGGTTTTGGCCTTTGCAGGCGATTCGACGACGACGACGCGCATGAGATTCCGATGCAAATTTATATTTCTAACAACGACACCCGGTTGCCAGGATGGCGTTCCAAGCATCCGGCAAGCTCTGATTCTAAAAGCACCATTGACACTATAGACAGTGAGAATTGGCAGTTACGAACCAATTCGTCAACAGTAACTGGTGAAAGAGATAACATTTCTTGAATCTCAGCTCGCGCTAAAGCAAGCTCTCTGTCGTCGGGGAGGGGAAGTACTTTTTGTTTGTATTCCAATGGTTTATGTGATTTTAAAGATGTGTCAAGGCCGCTGTTTAGGATGTCTAAAACGTCATTTACATTTTGTATTAAAAATGCCCCGCCTTTAATTAATTTGTTGCAACCTTGTGCTCGAGGGTCGGCTGGAGCACCGGGAACGGCGAACACTTCGCGGCCTTGTTCAAGAGCCATACGGGCCGTAATCAACGACCCAGATTTTAAAGAGGCTTCAACCACCACGGTTCCCCGAGCCAGCCCAGAAATAATACGATTCCTGCGAGGGAAATGTCTGGCTTTGGGCTGGGTTTCCAATTTGACTTCTGAAATGATCGCGCCTTGAGATTTTATGTCATTATATAATGGCTCGTTTTCTCGGGGGTAAATCACATCTACGCCCCCACCCAACACGGCAATGGTTCCGGTTGCCAAGGCGCCTTGGTGGGCTGCTGTGTCTAAACCACGAGCCATGCCCGATGCCACCAACAACCCGGCTTGACCAAGTTCTTGGGAAATACGCCTGGCAAAATTTCGTCCATTTAGCGAAGCATTGCGCGCGCCAATAACGGCCACTGTGCGTTTGGTTAAAAGGTGCGGATGTCCCAAAGCGCTCAACACGGGGGGCGCATCGTCAGTATGCGCCAACAAAGGTGGGTATTCGGTTTCTGCGCGCGTGATTAATACTCCGCCAAGTTTGCTTAGATTTTCAAATTCGCGTTCAGCTTCACCTTTAGGACAGGCTTTGAACGCACGTTTTGCGCCCCCACGTTTTGCGAGTTCTGGCAAAGCTTCAAGCGCAAGAGTTGCGGTCCCAAACCGTTCTAGTAATTTGTAAAATGTTATTGGCCCAACGTTTTCTGAGCGAATTAATCGCAACCAATTTAGCTTTTCATTTTCCATATAGCTTAACAAACGCTCCCTTAATGGTGGAGAGAGTGCGACATTGCCTGCGTGTGGTCAAGAGCTAGTTAGTTGTCTTTTGGGCTTCATCTGCATTTTTCTTAGCACCGATTTTGGTTTCTTCGCCCTTTATCAAACGGCGAATGTTTTGGTGGTGGCGAGCCCAAACAAGGGCGCATAAAAGGCCAGCAAGCCAATGGTGTTGCAAGATCGCAAATTGTATGGATAACGCCGGGGCAGCAGCCATTGCCAACAAGGCGGCAAGCGAGCTGTACCGAAAAAGAGCTGCCGTGGTTAACCATACAACAATGGCCCCAAGACCAACCGGCCAAGCGGTCGCCAATAACACACCAATAGTGGTGGCGACCCCTTTACCACCTTTGAATTTAAGCCAGACCGGGAAATTATGTCCCATCACGGCCCAAAATCCGGCGGCGTAACCCGCAAAGGGATCGCCCGTCAACCAAAGCGCGATGGCAACGGCTATGGCTCCTTTTCCAGAATCAAATAACAAGGTTAATATGGCGGCGGGTTTATGGCCTGTGCGTAAAACATTGGTGGCCCCAATGTTGCCAGACCCTATTGATCGTAAATCCCCAAGGCCGAAAAGTTTGGCAAATACGATCCCAAAGGGGATGGCCCCCAAAAGATAACCGCCAAGCCCGGCAAGGCCGTGAATAAAAAAGGTATCAGGCATTCATCAATCGCCAATCTCGAACACGGTGCGGCCATCAATAACGGTGCGCAACACCCGTCCTTGAAGCGGTCGCCTGTCAAAAGGGGTGTTCTTGGATCTGGAATGCAGGGCATCCTCTTTGACTTGCCACCCGGCATCTAGGTCAAACACAACCAAGTCTGCGGCAGACCCGGCTTTTAGCTGTCCGGCGGGCAAGCCCAAAAGATCAGCTGGATGTTGGGTGACAAGACCCAAAGCTTCCCGTAATCCAAGGTGTCCGTTGTGGACCAATTCCAAAGTGACGGAAAGTAAGGTTTCCATACCCACACCGCCATTAGCGGCATCGGCAAAGGGAAGTCGTTTTAAATCTTCGCTTCGGGGGCAATGATCTGACGCTATGGCATCAATTGCACCGTCTTGCAGGCCTTTGATGATGGCTTCGCGATCTTGTTCGCTTCGCAAGGGAGGGGAAAGTTTTGCGAATGTACGATAATCGCCAACGGCGGTTTCGTTTAAGGCAAAATACGGTGGTGCGGTATCACACGTTACCGTCACCCCATCGTCCTTGGCGCGACGGATAAGCTCTACACTTTCGGCGGTTGAAATGTGGGCAAAATGAAGTCTGCCGCCGGTCATTTTGGCAAGCCGGATATCGCGATCAACAATGATGGTTTCGGCTTCAACGGGGATGCCGACCAGCCCCAACCGGGTCGAAGTTTCGCTTTCGTTCATGACCCCATTTTGAGAAAGATTTGGATCTTCGGGGTGTTGCACGATCATCAAACCAAACGTCGCGGCATAAGATAACGCTTGGGCCATGGTGCGAGAATTTTCCACGGCCCGGTTGCCGTCCGTAAAGGCCACCGCCCCGCTTTCAGCTAACATACCCATTTCGGCCAATTCAGCACCGGCTAGGCCTTTGGTTATGGCACCATAGGGGTAAACTTTGACCAAGCCAACTTTGCGCGCGCTGCGTGCGATGGATTGGACCACCATCGGATCATCAATGATCAAATTGGTTCCTGGCAAACAAATGGCTGAGGTAACACCACCTGCGACGGCGGCGGCCCCTGTGGGGGCAAAGTTTTGCGCGCTCATATGCACACGCATATCAACCAAGCCGGGGCTTAAGCATTTGCCTTGGCAATCTATGACTTTGGCATCTTCGGGAACGTTGTCTTTAAATAAGCCTGCGCCCACGTGAACAATAATTTCGCCTTCGGTTAATATTCCGCCCATGGCGTCAAGTCCGGTCATTGGATCCAACAGGCGGGCGTTGACATAAGCGATTTTGTTCGAGGAGGTAAAACTATTCGGGCTCATGCAGATTGTTCCCGGTTCAGATTTTCCGACAATACTTCTAAACAGGCCATGCGCACAGCAACTCCCATTTCGACTTGTTCACGAATGGCGCTGCGACCAATGTCGTCGGCAACATCCGAAGCAATTTCGACGCCCCGGTTCATCGGCCCTGGGTGCATGATCAAGGCATCATTTTTTGCTTCTTTCAGTTTGTTATAATTCAAACCATAAAAATGATAATATTCGCGCACCGTAGGGAAGAAGTTGGTTTTCATGCGTTCGGTTTGCAAACGCAACATCATAACGATATCGCAATCTTTAAGCCCGGCTTTCATATCATGAAAGACTTCTGCACCCATGCGTTCGACTTTTAGAGGAAGCAAAGTTTTCGGGGCAATCAAACGCACACGGGCACCCATGGTGTTGAGCAAGTGAATGTTTGATCTGGCCACGCGGGAATGTAAAATGTCCCCGCATATGGCGACTTGCAAGCCATCAATGTGACCCTTGCGACGGCGGATGGTCAAGGCATCAAGTAACGCTTGGGTGGGGTGTTCATGGCTACCGTCACCGGCATTTACCACCGCACAATTGACCTTTTCTGACAACAATTTCACGGCGCCGGACGATCCATGGCGGACCACCAATACATCGGGATGCATGGCATTTAAGGTCATTGCAGTATCGATTAAGGTTTCGCCTTTTTTGATGGAACTGGTTGAAACCGACATGTTGATGACTTCGGCTCCCAAACGTTTGCCGGCCAATTCAAACGAGGTGCGGGTACGGGTCGAATCTTCGAAAAATAAATTCATGATGGTGCGGCCCGACAGTGTGTCGAGCATTTTACCACGTTTGCGGTTCAATTCGACATATTCGTCAGCGCGATCAAGGAACAGGGAAATAGCAACAGGAGAAAGGCCTTCGATGCCCAACAAGTGAGGCAAAGGAAATTGGGAAGGATCAAACACCGAAGCTGTCATGGCGCGCACTATAACCGCGAGGATGCGTGTAGGCAAGAGGCGGAGCTTGGCGCAAGGGTAAAAAAATTAGGAAAAAAAATGTCATATATTCCGCCCGGTCACTTTATCTTGATTGTCGCTTTTATTCCATATGCGTCAAAGCATCTAGCGCGCCTTGCAGAATATAAGTTGCGGCTAGTTTGTCGATCACTTCACGGCGCCTTTGCCGAGTCATATCAACATCGTTCACCAACATCCGTTCCACCGCTGATGTCGATAGACGTTCATCCCAAGTGGCGATGGGCATGTCGCGTAAATTTTTGAAATTAATGGCGAAATCTCGGGTTGATTGACAACGCGGTCCTTCGTTTCCATCCATGTTATAAGGCATGCCCAAAACCAAACCACCGACATCGTGTTCTTGTATCAGGTCAATCAGGCGGTTGGCATCTTTGGTGAACTTGGTGCGCTTGATGGTTTCATAGGGACTTGCGATTGACAACAAGGTGTCGGAAAGGGCCACGCCAATGGTTTTCGATCCCAAATCCAAACCCATGAGGCGCTGGTGGCGTTTGAGGCTTGTTTTTAAGTTTTTGAGATTTAAAATTGTCATAGGCTTAGCCTTAGCAATTAAACGAGCGCTTGTCATGGTCGCAAATTATCGACACTTGCCAAGAACGCACAGACAAGGCATGAAAGTACCATGAAAAAATTGATTGTCATGATGATGCTAACGTTCCTTCCCTTGGTGGCTTTAGCCCAAGGAAACGAAGGCGACAATCAAGGCGATGCTCAATTCAACATGGTTCATCCTGATATTGTGGTTCCTCCTCAATCTGAATCCGACAGAACAGGTTTAGTAGTTGTTATGGGTGTCGAAGTCCAAGCCATGAGTGGTTTGTTAGAAGTCACCAATGACGTTAATGTGCGCAAAGGCCCAGATACCCATTTTGATCGTGTCGCGGGTTTAAAGGCAGGGGAAAGGGTGCGCGCCGTAGGGCGACCCAAAGGCACCAAGTGGATTGCCGTTAGCAAAGGCGGTGAAACTTTAGGCTTTGTTTATGACAAAATGTTGACACCCGTGGTCGATGGCACCTTGAAAGAACAATTTTTAGGAGCCTACACATCAAACAATCCAGATAACGGCAACGTGGCGTGTGATTATAGATTTCGGTTTGAAGGCAAAAACCAAGTTGAAGGTGCCGATTTTGACACATCTGATTATGAAGTGCGGTTTCGGTGTGCCAGTTCCAAGGGAGCGGCGATTTTTTATGCCCACATGTATTTAACCGAAGCCCCTGTGAACGAACGCACGGGGCGTCATTTGATTGGTATAGAAGTGCGTTCCATTGGTGATGGTTTGGAAGAGTACTTAAAAACACGTTATAGATATGTTCCCAAAACGGGTAATATGAAGTTTAATGGTCATTCGTTACCCAAATTTGCCATCCCGCCAAAGGTCCAAAGCTTTAAAACAAAATCCATCAAAGACGCTTTGAAACAGGCCTTAGAAGCTTCAATAGCCAGCTGGACTCCCCTAGCGTGGGAGTCCTTATTTTCCAAGTCGCAAAAAATAGAACAATAGTCTGCTGTCGTGCTTGCGCCTTATGATCGCGGGTGTTACTTTCCGACCCTGATTTTAACCCCCACCAGACGGGAGACACCTTCCTATGTCCCTAGACAAGGACACCGTGAAGAATATTGCCTACCTTGCGCGCATTCGTGTTGAGGAAGACAAGCTTGAGCCTTTGGCTAGCGAACTTTCTTCAATCATGGGCTGGATTGAACAGCTTCAGGAATTAGACACCGATGGAGTCGAGCCTATGGCTTCGGTTGTTGATGTTCAATTGCCGCAACGCAACGATGTTGTGAATGATGGGGGGTGCCGGGATGCGGTGTTAAGCAACGCACCGGACGCCGAAGACGGCTTTTATACCGTGCCGAAAGTGGTGGAATAAACCAATGAATAATTTAACAGACATCACAATTGCAGATGCCCGTGACAAACTCGCCAGTGGTGATTGTTCCGCTGTCGACCTGGCCCAAGCCTATATCAAAGCCATGAAAACGGGGCGTGATTTAAACGCCTATATTACCGAAACCCCTGAAATCGCTATTGACCGGGCCAAAGCATCAGATGATCGCCGGGCCAAGGGGGAAACTTTGGGCGCCATGGATGGTATTCCCATCGCCATCAAAGATTTGTTTTGCACTAAGGACATTTTGACAACGGCGGCTAGTCACATTTTGGATGGTTTTGTACCACCTTATGAATCCACTGTGTCGGCTAATTTGCAAGATGCGGGCGCGGTGATGTTGGGTAAGACCAATTTGGATGAATTTGCCATGGGGTCGGCGAATATCACTTCGTATTACGGTTCTGTGAAAAACCCTTGGAAAGCCAGCGATGGTAAAGATTTGGTCCCCGGCGGCAGTTCCGGTGGATCGGCGGCGGCTGTGGCTGGGCGCATGGCCATGGCGGCCACGGGCACCGATACCGGTGGTTCCATTCGCCAACCGGCCAGCTTTTGCGGCATTACCGGATTAAAACCTACCTATGGTCGGTGTTCACGGTGGGGCACCATTGCCTTTGCCAGTTCCTTGGATCAAGCAGGTCCCATGACCCAAACGGTTCGCGATGCGGCCATTATGTTGAATGCCATGGCGGGACACGATGTGAAAGATTCCACATCGGCTCCGGTAGATGTGCCAAATTTCGAAGCGGCCTTAGCGGGCGATATCAAAGGTCTTAAAATTGGTATCCCCAAAGAATACCGTATGGATGGCATGTCGCCTGAAATTCAAGCGTTATGGGACCAAGGCGTCGAATGGCTTAAAGCCGCAGGTGCCGAAATTGTCGATATTTCATTGCCCCACACCAAATATGCTTTGGCGGCTTATTACATTGTTGCCCCCGCCGAAGCGTCCGCCAATTTAGCGCGGTACGATGGCGTGCGTTATGGTTTGCGGGTGCCGGGCGAAAGCCTTGACGACATGTATTTAAACACCCGTGGCGAAGGTTTTGGCGAAGAAGTCAAACGCCGCATTTTGATCGGTACGTATGTTTTAAGTTCTGGTTATTACGATGCTTATTACATCAAAGCACAAAAAGTCCGCACTTTGATTTCCAATGATTTCAAAGCGGCCTTTAAGGACGTGGACGTGATTTTAACACCCACCGCCCCCAGTGCCGCGTTTGCTGTTGGTGAAAAACAATCTGATCCAGTAGCGATGTATTTAAACGATGTGTTCACAGTGCCAGCATCCCTTGCGGGGCTTCCGGGGATTTCGGTTCCGGCTGGCTTAAGTCAAAACGGTTTGCCTTTGGGTTTGCAATTATTAGGGCGCCCCTTTGACGAAGAAACTGTATTGCGCACGGCGCATGTGTTGGAAACCAACGCGGGCTTTACCCTGCATTCAGGGGTAAAGGGTTAATCATGACATACATTATCAAAGGCGAAACAGGCGATTGGGAAGTTGTCATTGGTTTGGAAGTTCACTGTCAGGTGATTTCCAAGGCCAAATTGTTTTCCGGGGCATCAACCGAATTTGGCGGTGCTCCGAATACCCATGTATCGGTGGTGGATGCTGCGATGCCAGGCATGTTGCCCGTCATCAACGAAGAATGCGTGCGCCAAGCCATTAAAACCGGGCTGGGGCTAAAGGCGCAAATTAACACCACATCGGTGTTTGCCCGCAAAAACTATTTTTATGCCGATTTACCCCAAGGCTATCAAATTAGTCAGGCCGACAGACCCATCGTTGGGCAGGGTACGTTGACTTTGGATATGGCGGATGGCTCGTCTCGTGATGTGGGCATAGAACGGCTTCATTTGGAACAAGATGCTGGTAAATCGCTTCATGACCAAGACCCCAAAAAATCGTTTATAGATTTGAACCGTACCGGGGTGGCGTTGATGGAAATCGTGTCTGACCCGGACATGCGAAGCCCCGAAGAAGCCGGGGCTTTTGTCCGTAAAATTCGTTCGATCGTGCGGTATCTTGGCACGTGCGATGGCAACATGGACCAAGGTTCCATGCGTTGCGACGTTAACGTTTCTGTACGTCCCAAAGGGTCGGACGAATTGCGCACACGCGCGGAAACCAAAAACGTGAATTCGGTGCGCTTTATTATGCAAGTGATCGAATTTGAAGCTACACGCCAAGTCGGCATTTACGACAACGGCGGCGAAGTGGTTCAAGAAACGCGTCAATTCGATTCCCAAAAAGGTGAAACCCGCTCCATGCGGTCCAAGGAAAATGCCCACGACTATCGATATTTCCCGGACCCTGATTTGTTGCCTTTAGTGTTCCCTCAATCCTTGGTCGATGAAATTAAATCTAACCTTCCCGAACTTCCCGACGAACGCAAAGCTCGTTATGTCGGTGAATTCGGTTTGTCGCCCTATGACGCGGGTGTGTTGGTTGCGGAAAAAGACACCGCGAATTATTTCGAAGTCGTTGCCGAAGGTCGCGATCAAAAAATGGCGGCAAATTGGGTCATTAACAATTTGTTCAGCGTGTTGTCGGAACGTAATATAGGCATTACCGAAAGCCCGATTTCGGCGGATAATTTGGGCAAGCTTTTGGCATTAATTGCGGATGATACAATTTCGACCAAAATCGCCAAAGACGTGTTCGAAGCCATGTTGGAAGCGGGCGATGAACCCGCCAAAATCGTCGAAGACAAAGGCTTAAAACAAATCACCGACACCGGGGCTATCGAGGCCGCCGTTGATGCCGCTATTGCCGCCGGCGCAACCCAAGTGGAACAATACAAAGGCGGTAATGAAAAAATCCTCGGCTGGTTTGTAGGCCAAGTGATGAAAGCCACCCAAGGTAAAGCCAACCCCGGACAGGTTAACAAATTGCTGAAAGACAAATTGGATAGCTAAAGACTTTTAGCGCCAAAGCGTTGAACATGTTCTGTTTTCGCGAAAACAATTCTCTTGACCTTGAGCTCTAGGGTTATGTTATTGTGGGTGTTGCCTAAAATAAGTGTCCGTTTTAACGGGGTTATGGATGACTTGTTCGAAAACAAGGTCTTTTTATGGCCCATAATATAGCACGCCTTGCTTCGTCCCATGGGATAACGCTTGAAAAACCATAGCCCTAATAGATGCAAAATCTGCGGGTTACAAAAAACGGTATAAATGTGCTTGTGGAACACGCTTTAATTGGCTATATCATCATCGTTCTCACCACACTTTTACTGCGCAATTCACTGCCCGGTAAATATACGGGGATTTTAGCACCCCGTACGTCATTTAAATCATTGTGGACAGATGGGTGAGTGGCTGAAACCAGTGGATTGCTAATCCGCCGTGCGGTTTATACCGTACCGAGGGTTCGAATCCCTCTCTGTCCGCCAATAACTGAGGCCCTGCAAGCGATTGCGGGGCCTCTTTTGGCTCAACCCACAATTCAACCCCCAAACAGCATTGCGGCAGGTTCTCTGTCTGGCCTTGGATCAACCCCGTGGTGGCACTTAATTCAATTGGCCGAAGCCGTAGGTTAACTACCCAATGGACGAAAGCTCGGCCATACCCTAATATTTTAAATTGAACCACTCAAAGAGAACCGACCAATGGTGGCAGGGTGGTGAAATGGATGTAAGGAGAGGGGGGTAAAATGAAACGATTGAAAATAGCACTGGCAATGGCAATTATGGCATTGCCTGCGTTGAAAACGAAAATGGCTACACTTGCCACAAGATTTGTAACCGCGATTTTAATCTTAAGTTATGCCCAGCCGATTATGGCAGGGCCTTTTGAAGACGGATATTCAGCATATCAAAAGCAGTCCTACGCGGACGCCATTCGCATCTGGAAACCACTGGCCGAACAGGGAAATATGGAAGCACAGGTTAATCTTGCCTTCATATACTATAACGGGCATGGAACTCCCCAAAATTACAAAGAGGCGGCAAAACTATTTAGATTGGCGGCAGAACAAGGTCATGTAATTGCGCAAATAAGCCTTGCCATAATGTACAGGGATGGCGTTGGTTTGCCTAAAGATTTAAGTGAAACAGCTAAGATGTATAAGATGGCGGGAGAGCAAGGGAGTGCCGATGCTCAGTATGAACTTGGTGTCATGTTCTCCCACGGACAGGGTGTACCTCAAAACTATCAAGAGGCTGCCAAGTTCTATGGTATGGCCGTTGAGCAGGGAAACATTTTTGCCCAGATTAATCTGGGCCTAATGTATAAGAAGGGACAGGGCATTTTACAAGATTACAAAGAGGCGGTAAAACTATTTAGATTGGCGGCAGAGCAAGGCAATGCTGGTGGCCAATATCAACTAGGGGTAACTTATGAGAATGGACAGGGTGTTACTCAGGATTTAGTCGAGGCGGCTCTTTGGTTTAAAAAGTCTGCCGAGCAAGGTTTTCATTTGGGACAAAAAGCCATCGGTCGAGCGTATTTATTAGGAAGTGGTGTTCTCCAAGATTTTGTTAAAGGATATATGTGGCTTAACTTGGCAGCGGCAAATGGCAATCAACAGGCAGCTCTTTTGCGAGAAAAATTAGTTACATCCATGACGGCTTTGCAAATAGAAGAGGCTCAGCGTCTGAGCCGAGAGTGGCGGCCACAAATCATAACAAACAAATAGTTAGGAAACTCCTCTTCTAAATTGATCTGAGCAAATATTAACCGTGGCAAGCGGCATTTCGTAAGAAGTAAAAAATACAGTCCCGCATTCCTTTAACAGGCCGTTCTCGGCTTCCCATTCAGCATTTGCCTCCGGCATACAGGGTGGCACCGCTGTTTGCGACAGAATCTTGAAAGCTTTTTGCCGCATAATTGCTGACACGATGCTCTGCACATATCGTTAATGGCTCGGTTAATGAATTTGTGATTTTAATAAGGGGTTTGTTAGCTTAGCTCTGCTAAACTAGGGGATGTTTGAAAAAATCACATGCCCTAAATGCCGAAAGTCCTTCGCTTGTGAGCCCGATGGGGATTGTTGGTGCAAGGCGTATCCACCGGTAAAAATTCCAGCTTCGCTTAAAGGTGAAAAGTGCTTGTGTTCTTGCGAGTTGGAACAAATTTTAAAGAACGACCATCCCAATTCTAATGCTTAAAAGCGAAGGCAAGACAGGTCTTATGCGCTATGGTCTAAGTTCATAGAGGCGATCACGTTACGTGACGTATTTGCGTGATCATTTACAAAACGACATACAATAAGTGCACTAAAAAATTTATGTGGGTTGTTCCTTGTTGGCTATTGAAGCCCCTTTAATTGATTTCGATTTCGATTTTGATTTGAGCCAGCAGACGTTTCAGCCGAATAGTCCTGTTTTAACGTATATCTTCTTATCCTATTTAAATTTATTTTTTCAACGGCTTATTGAGTTTGTACTGTTTATTAAGGGAGTGAAGCATGGCATTGGCTGTATAGCCTAACGAGCGCCTTTGATTTCAGGATAAAACGAGCTAGAAAAATCATACAAATTTACATAAAATGCACTGTTGATTGCTGGGTTTGGGCATGCTACGGCTTATGCTTACACAAATTAATAAAAGTGTAACAAAGACTGAAAATACCGTTTGTGTTTTACGTGTCTAGGGGAGTCATGTGAATTAAACAAAACTGTTTTAGACATAAAAATGCGTAAGATTATTAATCAATCCCCAGGGAGAATTCAAAAATGAAACGTGCTTTAACCCTTGCGACTGGCGTTGCTGCAGCAACAGTTTTCGCAACATCTGCTTATGCGGGTACCCTTCAAGATGTACAAAAACGCGGCATGCTGTCATGCGGCGTTAGCACTGGCTTGCCAGGCTTTTCCGAACTCGATACACATGGCAAAATGACCGGTTTGGACGCTGACACATGTCGTGCGGTTGCTGCTGCTGTTTTGGGTGATGCGAACAAAGTTAGCTTTAAACCTTTGACCGCCAAAGAACGCTTTACGGCCTTGCAATCTGGCGAAATTGATATGTTGTCTCGTAACACGACATGGACACATACCCGTGACACTTCATTGGGTTTGAACTTTGCTGGTGTTAATTATTACGATGGTCAAGGCTTTATGGTTAAAAAAGCTTTGGGCGTAAAATCAGCCAAAGACCTAAGCGGTGCTACGATTTGCTTGCAAGCTGGCACAACGACTGAACTTAACGTATCTGATTACTTCCGTGAACATGGTATGAAATACACATTGGTTGCTGTGGAAACATCTGCGGCTTCACGTTCTGCATTTGACAGCGGTCGTTGTGACGTTTTGACATCTGATCAATCGCAACTTTATTCGCTTCGCACAAAAATGGATAACCCAGCAAATGTTGTTGTGTTGCCTGAAATTATTTCCAAAGAGCCACTTGGCCCCGTTGTTCGTCAAGGCGACGACCAATGGTTCAACATTGTGAAATGGACCTTGTTTGCACAAGTGAATGCTGAAGAAATGGGCATCACTTCTGCGAATGCTGATGCGGCTAAAATGTCTACGAACCCTGGCAAAAAACGTGTTGTCGGCACCGAAGGTGACGCCGGTGCTAAATTGGGTCTAAGTGCTGACTGGGCATATAATACCATTAAACAAGTCGGCAACTATGGCGAAATGTTCGAACGTAACGTTGGCCTTAAAACACCACTGGCAATTGCTCGTGGCAAAAATGCTTTGTGGAACAAAGGTGGCCTGCAATACGCTCCACCAATCCGCTAAACTAAACTAGCTTTCGGCCATGTCCCTTTGGGGCATGGCCGTTTTGCTATTTATTCTTTTCATTATTTTTTTTCAGCACCGGTGGGGCATAGCGTCATGGCTGATACGACGACAGATCAACAACCGACTTCTAAAACGGCCATATGGAACGATCCGAAATTTAGATCCATAGCCTTTCAGGTCATTGCCGGAATTGCCATTGTTTGGTTTTTTTGGGTCATATTTAACAATACTCTGACCAATATGGAAAAACGCGGTATTACGACCGGTTTTGCTTTCCTTGACAGCACGTCTGGCTACAGCATTTTGATGTCGCTTATTGATTACGATTCCACGCAAACGTATGGGCGCACTTTCTTAGTTGGTTTGACCAATACGATTTTGATTTCCGTGCTGGGGATATTTTTTGCGACCATAGTTGGCTTTATTATGGGTATCGCGCGTCTCTCCAATAACTGGCTAATTTCCAAGGTCGCCACGGTCTATGTGGAAACACTTCGTAATGTGCCTTTGCTTTTACAGATTTTGTTTTGGTATAACGCTGTGTTGGCTTCATTGCCGCAACCGCGCGCCAGTTATGCTATGGGTGACTACATATTTTTGAATAAACGTGGTCTTTATGTACCCGCTCCGGTTCCCGAAGCTGGGTTCAACCTTGTTGTGGTTGCGTTTGTTGTTGCCATTGTCGGTGTTATTGTGATGACCAGATGGGCACGCAAAAGACAAGAAGACACGGGCCAGCAATTTCCGACCTTTATGGCTGGGCTTGGATTGCTAGTGGGTTTGCCGGGGGTCATATTTTTGATTATGGGTATGCCCATGAGCTTAGATTACCCATCCTTACAAGGGTTTAATTTCCGTGGTGGCGTGCCCGTTATTCCGGAACTGATGGCCTTGCTTTGGGCGCTGACTTTTTACACCGCAACATTTATTGCTGAAATCGTTCGTGCTGGTATTTTAGGTGTAAGCCACGGCCAATCCGAAGCCGCACATGCATTGGGTTTGCGTAATGGACCAACCTTGCGTTTGGTGGTTATTCCCCAAGCCATGCGGATTATTATTCCTCCGCTCACCAGTCAGTATTTAAATTTGGCCAAGAACTCATCTTTAGCGACGGCTATTGGTTATCCTGACTTGGTTGCTGTGTTTATGGGAACGACTTTGAACCAAACCGGTCAAGCCGTCGAAATTGTTGGAATGACAATGGCTGTCTATTTGGTGATGAGCTTAGTGATTTCGGGCTTCATGAATTGGTTTAACAAGCGTATGGCTTTGGTCGAAAGATAGGGGAATTAAACGATGAGTGATTTTGTACCACTTCCAAATATGCCACCGCCCAATCTTTCAAAGGGCATTGTTGGCTGGGCGAAAACAAACCTGTTTTCTAGCCCAATAAATTCCATCATCAGCGTGGTGGGGCTTTATTTTGTCATTACGTTTTTGACACCCATCATAGATTGGGTCTTTATTTCTGCAGTATGGACTGGTGAAGGTAACGCCGCGTGTGTCGAAGCAACGGGGGCTTGTTGGATATTTATCGGTGACCGCCTTCCGATTTTCTTTTATGGCATTTATCCACCCGAACAAATTTGGCGTTTGGATATATGTTTTGTTTTACTAGCTTTGTCCTTTGGTCCACAATTTTTTGAGGGCATTCCTTACAAAAAATATCTGGCTATTTTCTCGTTAACAGGTTTACCGCTGATTGGTTACTTTTTAATCTCTGGAGGCTCATTTGGCTTGGAAAGTGTGCCTACTGAAAAGTGGGGCGGCCTATCTTTGACGTTGCTTTTGGCCTATGTCGGTATTGTTGCCGCCTTACCCATTGGCGTTGTGTTGGCGTTGGGGCGTCGGTCTAAAATGCCTGTTATTCGCACATTTTGCGTTTGCTTTATCGAAATGTGGCGGGGTGTTCCGTTAATTTCAGTGTTGTTTATGGCGTCTGTGATGTTGCCATTGTTTTTGCCGGACGGCATGAATTTTGACAAATTATTGCGGGCCTTGATTGGCATCACAATGTTCCAATCGGCATACATGGCCGAAGTCATCCGGGGCGGCTTGCAAGCCATTCCCGGCGGGCAATACGAAGCGGCTTCAGCGATGGGGCTGGGATATTGGAAACAAATGCGTTTGGTGATTTTGCCCCAAGCTTTGAAATTGGTTATTCCGGGTATCGTGAATACGTTCATCGCTTTGTTTAAAGACACCACCTTGGTTTTGATTATTGGTCTTTTAGATGTCTTGGCGCTGGTCCAGTCCGCGATCGAAGATCCGTCATGGAAAGCTGTCGAAACCGAAGGTTATTTTTTCGCGGCCTTATGCTTTTGGCTCTTTTGTTTTTCCATGTCTCGTTACAGCCAAAAATTGGAACGCAAACTTCATACCGGTCACAAACGTTAAGTGAGTTAGGAACGAACAATGACAACAAATAAACCCGCCGTAGAATTGATCGGCATGAACAAATGGTATGGTGAATTTCATGTTTTGAAAGACATCAACCTGACCGTTGCCGAAGGTGAACGCATTGTTATTTGTGGTCCATCTGGGTCTGGAAAATCGACAATGATCCGATGCATCAACCGCTTGGAAGAACACCAAGCTGGGCAAATCATCGTCAACGGCATTGAATTAACCGAAGATTTAAAACGCATTGATGAAGTTCGTCGCGAAGTGGGGATGTGTTTTCAACACTTTAATTTATTCCCGCATTTGACAGTTCTTGAAAACTGTACGCTTGGTCCTATTTGGGTTCGCAAGATGCCTAAAAAAGAAGCCGAAGACATTGCCATGCATTTCTTGGAAAGGGTAAAAATTCCAGAACAGGCAGATAAGTTTCCGGGGCAAATGTCCGGTGGGCAACAACAACGTGTGGCGATTGCCAGATCATTGTGTATGAACCCTAAAATCATGTTGTTTGATGAACCAACCTCTGCCCTTGATCCAGAAATGATCAAGGAAGTTTTGGATGTTATGGTAGAACTTGCCAATGAAGGCATGACCATGTTGTGTGTAACCCATGAAATGGGTTTTGCCAAAATGGTTGCTGACCGTGTGATCTTTATGGATGCGGGGCAAATTGTTGAAGAAAATAATCCGCATGAATTTTTTGATAATCCTCAGAATGACCGTACAAAGTTGTTCTTAAGCCAAATTATTGGCCATTAAGATCAGGAGCTAAGGTTTATGGATAAAAAAAACCCCAAAAGCTTGCGTGACCGCGCCCAGCAAACCAAGGACAAAATTCAAGAAACGTTAGATATTTCTTGTTCTGGACACGATGAAGAAGTCATTGCTGCCATTGAACAAACAATCATTGAAGCGTTGTTAGAAGAACGTGAGCGGTGTGCCGTTGTTGCGTTTAAGCAATGTTGTGACGAAGATAGAGATAAAGCTCACAAAGTTGCCGACGAAATCAAGCGCGTGCGTACCGCGCTTGTCACCAACCTAGAAAGTATGCGTTAAGTGCAGTAAGGTCGGCTGATAATTAATCGTTGGCCGGAAAGCATGACTCGCAAAAAACCACTTTTTAGCCACCGCCCGTATTGGGCTCACAGATTTGGCTCGTCTCCCTTTTTGCCCATGACACGGGCCGAAATGGACCAGCTTGGCTGGGATTCGTGCGACATCATTTTGGTCACCGGCGACGCCTATGTCGATCATCCCAGCTTTGGCATGGCTATCATTGGGCGCTTGCTGGAATCCCAAGGCTTTCGCGTTGGCATTATAGCCCAACCCGCTTGGGGTAACAGCGATGCCTTTAAAGCCTTAGGACCACCAAACCTGTTTTGGGGCGTGACGGCGGGTAATATGGATTCCATGGTCAATCGCTATACCGCTGACCGCCGTATCCGCCATAACGATAGCTATACACCCAACGATGAAGGCGATAAACGCCCAGATCGGGCCACCATTGTTTATGCGGGGCGATGCCGAGAAGCTTATAAAGACGTTCCTGTTGTGATCGGTGGCATCGAAGCCTCTCTTAGGCGCATTGCCCATTATGATTATTGGTCCGATAAAATTCGCCGATCCATTTTGGTGGATAGTAAAGCTGATATTTTGTTGTACGGAAATGCGGAACGGGCCATCGTTGAAGTCGCCCACCGTATCGCCAAGGGTGAAAACCCCAAGCATATGTTTGATGTTCGGGGGGCGGCTTTTGCCGTATCAAAACTGCCCGATGGTTGGGTTGAACGTGATATGTCCGATCCGGATGTGGACCACCCCCGCGTCAATGCTGATAATATCGCGGTGCGTTTACCCAGCTATGACCAAGTACGCCATGAACCTTTTTTGTATGCCCAAGCCTCCCGCGTATTGCACCAAGAAAGCAATGCATCCAATGCAAATGCATTGATCCAAGATCAAGGAGGGCGTGACGTTTTTTTGTCCCCCCCGCCCATACCGCTCAGCACCGAAGAAATGGATGGTGTATTTGCCCAACCCTATGCCCGTGCGCCGCATCCGGCCTATGGTGATGCCCGCATTCCAGCGTGGGAAATGATCCGTTTTTCGGTCAATATTATGCGCGGTTGTTTTGGTGGGTGTTCGTTTTGTTCCATCACCGAACACGAAGGCCGGGTGGTGCAAAACCGATCGCAAGAGTCTATTTTGCAAGAAATTGAAGACATCCGCGATAAGGTCAAAGGCTTTACGGGTCAAATTTCCGACCTTGGTGGCCCCACCGCAAACATGTATCGTTTGGCATGCAAAGACGATAAAATACAAGCTGTTTGCCGCAGGCTTTCGTGTGTTTATCCCGATATTTGCGTGAATTTAAACACCGACCACAGCTCATTGATAGAACTGTATCGCAAGGCCCGTGCCTTGCCGGGGATTAAGAAAATTTCCATAGCCTCGGGCCTGCGTTATGACTTGGCGGTGAAAAGCCCGACCTATGTCAAGGAACTGGTGGAACACCACGTTGGGGGGTATTTGAAAATAGCGCCGGAACATACCGAAACCGGACCCTTGTCTAAAATGATGAAGCCGGGCATTGGAACGTATGATCGTTTCAAACAAATGTTTGACCAAGCGGCGCAAAAAGCGGGCAAGAAATATTACCTGATTCCATATTTTATTGCGGCCCATCCGGGAACCAGCGACGAAGACATGATGAATTTGGCCTTGTGGTTAAAACGTCAAGGTTTACGAGCCGACCAGGTGCAAACGTTCTTGCCATCGCCCATGTCGCTTGCAACCGCCATGTATCATAGCGAACGCAATCCGTTGAAACCGATCCACAGAAATTCTGGCGAAGCGGTTGCAACAGCCAAAGGTCTAAGGCAACGTCGATTACACAAAGCTTATTTGCGTTATCACGATGCTAACAATTGGCCGATGATCCGAGAATCTTTGAAACAATTAGGACGAGCGGACCTAATCGGTCCCAGCAAAAAACATTTGGTTCCAGCATGGCAACCCAAAGGTACGGGGAGCAAAAATGTAGGGGAAGGCGTTCGAACCGGGCGCAAGCACGGGGAACAGAATTTTTTGACCCAACACGCGGGCGAGGGGCGCCGTAAAAATTCGGGACGCAGTTCTGTGAAAAGCGGTCCCGACAAAAATCGCCCAAATTCCAGAAAGCCTAAGCGTTCTCGCTAAGGTCATTTGCCACGGCTGCTCCCACCCAGCGTCCAGTTGCCATGCACGCGCTTAATAAATAGCCGCCGGTGGGGGCATCCCAATCCATCATTTCGCCACACACATAAGTGTGGGGTATTGTTTTAAGCTGGAATTGTCCATCCATGGCGTACCACGCTACGCCGCCGGATGTACTGATGGCCTCGTCAATAGGCCGAGGGCGGTTAAGTTTCAGTGGCAAGGCTTTGATTTGCGTTGCTAAATGGATCTGATCGGAAAAGGCCGTTTTGTCGAGGCATTCGTGCAACAGCCCGGTTTTAACGCCGGTTAAATTTAAAGCCTTTTTTAAATGCGTAGACATGGATTTTTTGCCCCGTGGTCGGGCAATTCGTTGTTGGACATCGGCACCAGTACGGTCGGGCAATAAATCAATGCCCATGGTGGCTGTACCTGTGTCTTCTATGGTGTTGAGCAAGCGGCTCGATAAACCATACACAGGACCGCCTTCTATCCCGGTTTTGGTAATGATAAATTCACCGCTCAAACGTTCTCCACCGAATTGAAGGGTAATGTTTTTTACAGGACAACCTTCATAACGTTCAATGAAATGATCGCTCCAGTCCACGTCGAATCCGCAATTAGATGGTTTCAGTGGGGTGATGTCAACGCCACGTTGATTTAGCAACGGGACCCAATGGGCATTTGACCCAAGCTTGGGCCAGCTGGCCCCACCTAGGGCCAAAATCACGCGTTCAGCTTGAACAATGGTGTGGCCTTTGGGTGAAGCGAAAACAAGATTTCCATCCGCATCCCAGCCACACCATTCATGCCGGGCATGCACGGTCAAGCCATTTGCGCGCAGCTTTCTCAACCATGACCTTAACAACGGCGCCGCTTTGAAATCTTTGGGGAAAACGCGTTTAGATGAACCGACAAAAGTTTCAATGCTTAATCCCGAAGCCCAAGCTTGGATATCGGTGGGGGTGAACGCATTTAAAGCCGGCTCTAATGATGGTTGGGCTTGCCCGAATTTGCCCACAAAATCAGCAAAGGGTTCGCCATGGGTCAGATTCAAGCCGCTTTTTCCCGCCATTAAAAATTTTCGGCCCAATGACGGCATAGCGTCATAAAGGTCAACGTTTATGCCTTGGTGAACAAGCGCTTCGCACGCCATCAATCCAGCTGGCCCACCGCCGATAACTGCGATGCGGATGTTGTGTGTATTTTTTGTCATAAAGGGATTTGCGCTGATGTTCACATAAATGTCAAACACACACTGTATAAATGACGTTTTTGAAAGTGAAAAATGCCTCAATCTTTGAAAAACTATGCTTTGGTTACAATTGGTTATTGGGGGTTTACCCTAACCGATGGGGCCTTGCGTATGATGGTGTTATTACACTTTTATACAATCGGTTATTCGCCTTTTGAAATTGCATCGTTGTTTTTATTGTATGAATTTTTTGGCGTTGTGACCAATTTGATTGGCGGTTGGGTCGCCTCACGGGTGGGACTTAAGGTGACATTGTTCGTGGGTTTGTTGGTGCAAACGGTTGCCCTTTTAGGTCTGGCTCAATTTGATGCGAAATGGTCTGTCAGCTTTGGTGTGGTTTTCGTGATGGGGATGCAGGCCATGAGTGGTATTGCCAAGGACTTAACTAAAATGAGCGCAAAAACGTCGGTCAAAATTTTGCTACCCCAAGATGAAAAAAATACATTGTTTAAATGGGTGGCGATTTTGACGGGGTCAAAAAATGCGCTCAAAGGCCTGGGCTTTTTTATGGGCGGCGTGCTGTTAACGTATCTTGGGTTCAAAGCCGCCCTTTGGGCTATGGCCGGGGCTTTGGGCTTTGTTTTGATTTTGTTGGTTGTTGGATTGCCCAAGGGTATAGGGCACGCCCCTGTAAAGACTAAGTTTATAAATATTTTATCCAAGCGCGATGACATCAATCACTTGTCAGCAGCGCGGTTTTTCTTATTTGGCGCGCGTGATATTTGGTTTGTGGTGGGTTTGCCGTTGTTTTTGACAACACAGATGAGCTGGAACAACGATCAAGTTGGCACGTATATGGCGGCGTGGGTTATTGGTTACGGGTTGGTACAAGCGATGGCGCCAAAAATTATGAAAAACACAACGTCAGCGCTCGATGGTCGCTTAAGCTGTTTGTGGATTTTGATTTTGATAGGAGTCACGACGTCCATTGCCTTGATCGTTGTTGCTGATGTCTATCCAGGTCTTGTCGTGGTTTTTGGCTTGTTGGTTTTTGGCTTTGTGTTCGCGATCAATTCTGCCGTGCATTCGTACCTGATATTGGCTTACACCCCCGTCGATGACGCGGCCTTGAACGTTGGCTTTTATTATATGGCGAATGCGGGTGGGCGATTGGTGGGCACAATGTTGTCCGGGCTTGCTTTTCAATATGGTGGATTAGAGGCTTGTCTAGGTGCTTCGGTTATATTTCTGAGTGCGGCATGGGGGGTGTCGTTAAAATTACCGTTCCAAACTAGCCTGAAACATTGGTAAGCCAACGGCAATTTGTTGGCGCAAGACTAGGGCTCAAGGCATAAATCCCCCAAGTTTTTCCTGACATTCCCCAGTACGGGTGACGACTTTCAAGGCGATACAAAAGCCCCCCCGTACAGGCTGTTTGAGGAAGGGTAGATAAAGGCAAAGACACGGACACAACCCATCTGGGTTTGATTTTTGGAATATCCCCAAATGGGATGTAACGGATGGTTTGGGAAATATTTAAACGATGCAAGTTGTAATCCATCACGGTGCCAAGTTGGTACGTCATTTCCGTACCGACCAAGAGGGGGATCGATGGGTCTGAATGTTGGGTTATATAATTTAATGCCCGTTCATAATCGCCCCGTCCATATTTCAAAAATCGATTGATTGCCCACCCATTTGCTCCGACGAAAACCACCAAACATATGCTGGCGACGAAACGGATAAGCATAGACCGCTTAGACAGTTCGCCAAAAATTTCACCGATCAATAAAGGCACAAATACAAACACGAATATAAAATACCGCCCGTGGGGACTAGCGGGTTGTCCGGCCACAAAAAACACCAATGGTACGCCAAGCAATATAAAGCCCAAAGGTAGGGCACGGCGATTACCAACGGCCCCCAACCACGCCACCCCACCCAATACTGAAATGATATAAAAACCACTGTGCAGGTTAGATTTGTGAGCGCCAAAGCCCCCCGTGGTAAACCGTGTAATTTCATCCAAGGCATAAACAAAACAACCAACCTGTGGGCATTTCAGGGTTGACCCGCCAATTTCCAACACATTGGCATTTAAATGAATGCCATATGAATTGCCCATCACGTACACCAATAAGCCTGCCAAAAAAGGCCCGTTCAAATGTACGGTGGCATTAACGGCATGCAGGATGGAATGGCCTTGCAGGCGTTGTCGCCACGCAAAACAAAGCGATAAAGCAAACAAAATGGGCAAGATACCAAGGTGCGAAAGCAAACCCAATATGCCCGCAATTCCATACCCCCACCGAGCTTGGTGTGCTTGTGTGTCGGGGGCTTCGACGGATGCATAAGCCAAAACGGCAAACAACATCACGGGCCCATAGCCACGAGCTTCGGAGCCATAATTCACAAAAGGGAACAGTACCGCCATCAATATCATGGCGACCAACATGCGTTTGGGTGCGCCTGGGGCTCGATTGCGAGCGGCCACCCACCCCGCGACCACAACGGTCAAGGTTCCCGTGATGACGGAAAATAAATGATACACCCAAACAGATCGCCCCGGTCCCATCATATACAGCCACCAAGTATTCAAAGGATGGTTGTTGTCGTGAGGTATTTTCCAAAAAGGTTCGTGCCAAGCGTTAAGCGTTAAGGCGTTGTTTAAGGACCAAATTTCATCCAGCCATAATTCAGCAAAGGCACCGCGCATACGAAACCATGCTCCCGTCAACACAATCAACGCCGCTAACACCATGTGAAATGTGCGGATTTGATCGCAATTTGAAGCTTGGCGGTATAAAGCCATAATATCCCTGTTTTAAATCACCTTGTCACCCACGTATGGGTTGTTGTTGCGTTCGCGCCCAAACGTAGACGTTCGCCCGTGGCCGGGAATAAAGGTTACATCCGGCCCCAATGGCCAAAGCTTTTCGGTGATGGATTTAACCAGAGTTTTCAAATCTCCACGAGGAAAATCTGTACGCCCGATGGATCCTCGAAACAAAACATCACCGACTTGTGCCAATTGTCCGTCATTCGCGTAATACACCAGATGACCGGGTGTGTGCCCGGGGGTATGAAAAACATCCAAGGTCACGGTACCAAAAGTGACATGGTCACCGTCTTTCAGCCAACTGTTGCCGACAACATCTCGCCCGCCTTCGATACCATACATTTGCCCGGTGGAAACAACGGCTTGTAATAAATATGCATCATCTTTGTGCGGGCCAACGATGGGCACATCCAAACTTTCGGCTAAATCCATAGCCCCCCCAACGTGATCAAAATGACCGTGGGTTAAAAGAATTTTTTCAACATTTGCACCCGCTTGATCGATGGCTTTCAAAATAACATTCATATCCCCGCCGGGATCAATGACCACGGCTTTCAAGGTGTCGCTACACCAAAACAACGTGCAGTTTTGGTGTAATGGCGTGACGGGGATAATCGTGGATTTAAGAGTCATTTAAGATCACCCCAAAGGTCATAAGCGCTGGACCGGGTGATGGTGGCTTTGATAAGGTCGCCAGCCTTGACCGTCTGTACGCCGTCTAAAAAGACTTGCCCGTCAATTTCAGGGCTGTCTGCATAGGTTCGCCCAACTGCCCCGGTTTCATCAACCGTATCAATTAATACGTCCATAGTTTGGCCCACGCGGTCCAATAATTTGCGTTCGGATATATTGTGAGCCAATTCCATGAACCGTTCATAACGCGAAAGTTTGTCATCGCTGGAAACGTGATCAGGGAACGCATTAGCGGCGGCCCCATCGACGTTTTCATATTGGAAACATCCCACCCGGTCCAATTGTGCGTCTTCTATGAAATCTAGCAATTCTTCGAAATCATCTTCAGTTTCACCGGGAAACCCGACGATAAAGGTCGAACGAATGGCGATATCGGGGCAAATGTCGCGCCATTTTTCGATACGGTCCAAGGTTTTTTCTTGGTGCGCGGGACGTCGCATGGCCTTTAAAATTTTTGGGCTAGCATGCTGAAAGGGAATGTCTAAGTATGGCAAAATTTTGCCTTGGGCCATCAATTTAATAACATCATCAACATGGGGGTAAGGGTAAACGTAATGCAGACGTATCCAGGCGCCCAATTCAGCCAAAGCCTCGGCCATGTCAAACAGGCGGGTGTTGATTTCTTGGCCACGCCAAGGGCTTGGGGCGTATTTTAGATCAACACCATAAGCACCGGTATCTTGGGAAATGACCAACAGTTCTTTGACGCCGCTATCAACCAAACGTTCGGCTTCTTTCAATACATCGCCAACCGGGCGGCTGGAAAGTGGACCTCGAATGTCGGGAATGATGCAAAATTTACAATGGTGATTGCAACCTTCGGATATTTTTAAATAAGAATAATGACGGGGCGTTAATTTAATGCCTTCGGGGCCAATCAAATCAAGATAAGGGTCGTGGGTTGGTGGGCAGGCTTGGTGTACGGCGGCGACGACCTGTTCATATTGATGTGGCCCGGTCACGGAAAGTACGCCGGGGGCGACTTCGCGAATGCCGGTTTCGTCAAGACCTAAACACCCAGTTACAATGACACGACCATTTTCTGCCAGAGCCTCTTGGATGGCTTCAATTGATTCTTGGCGGGCGGAATCAATAAAGCCACACGTATTGACTAAGACCACATCGGCATCGTCATAGGTTTCTGAAATATCATAACCATCGGCGGCCAATTTGGTCAGGATGCGTTCAGAATCAACCAACGCTTTGGGACAACCCAGCGAAATTATGCCTATTTTTGATGCATTTTTTTCATTCATAGCTTTGGTATATGTCCATCGCACAGGCGTGTAAATGTCTGAACGAGATTTTTAAAAATTATATTCAAACGCCATGGGGTCTCGACTTGCGGTACAAGGCTGGTGCGGGTACTAATAGCCGTAACAATTATAGTCATTTGGTGGATCAAAACGCATGAGTAACAAAAACAAGGGCAATATTTTCAAACCTCGCCCGATTTCTGGCTTTCTTGAATGGTTGCCCGAGGTCCGCTTGGTTGAATTAAAGTGGTTAGATGAAATTCGTGATGCCTTTGAAAGCTATGGCTTTAGTTCGATTGAAACCCCCAGCGTTGAAGAAATTGAAGTCTTGGTCGCCAAGGGCGGGGATGCGGACAAAGAAATCTATGCGTTAAAGCGATTAGCCGCCGAGGCCGGGGATGATGACAGCAAAACGGGCGGTGGACGGCTGGCCTTGCATTACGATCTGACCGTGCCTTTGGCCCGCTATGTGGCCCAACATTTCGGCGATTTGGTTTTTCCATTTAAACGCTATCAAATGCAACGGTGCTGGCGTGGGGAACGTCCCCAAGAAGGGCGCTTGCGCGAATTTTTGCAATGCGACATTGATGTCATTGATATGGATGAAATTTCTATGCATTTCGATGCCGAAATTCCTGCCATCACATTGGATGTTTTGCGTCGATTAGATGTTGGACCAGTGCGTATGCACATCAATAATCGCAAAATTTTGCAAGGCTTTTACCAAGGCCTGGGTATTGAAGATATTGTCGGTGTCATTCGTATTGCTGACAAAATGGATAAAATCGGCGCAGATGGTGTGTTGGCAGGATTGACGGGTGAATTGTCGTTAAACGATGATGTTGCTCAAAAATGCGTTGATTTGGCGATGATAAAAACCGACGATGTTGGGTTTGCTGAAAAAGTACGTGCGTTCGGTATTGATAACGATGTATTGGAAGCCGGCATCGAAGAACTGATGTTTGTCATGTTGGAACTAAGCCACCTTGAAAAAGGCACGGTGATCGCCGATATGTCCATTGCCCGTGGTTTTGATTATTACACGGGTACGGTTTACGAAGGGAAATTAGTAAATTACCCTGATTTTCCAACCATTTGTGCTGGCGGCAGGTACGATAATTTGGTGGGAGCTTATTCCCGTCAAAAGTTACCAGGCGTTGGTATTTCCATTGGTTTTTCGAGGATTTTTTCAAAGCTTATCAAGGAAGGTCGTTTGCAGATCGGTGCCAAATGCCCGACCGATATTTTGGTGGCGTGCTTGCCGGGTTCGGCTCGCAACGACGTGTCTAACACCGCTCAAAAATTACGTGACCGGGGCTTTAAGGTGGAAATGTATCACGAAGAAAAATCCTTAAAGGCACAAATGAAATATGCCTCGCGCAAGAGTATACCTTTTGTTTGGTTCCCAGCCAATGCAGAACAGCTTGATCACGAAGTCAAAAACATGACAACAAGCGAACAAAAAAAGGCTAATTTGGACACTTGGTTGCCATAATTTAAGGTTATAGGCAAAGCCATATATTTAATCCGTGTTGTGCCTTGGTTGGCATGCTAATATAATGCCTAATTTTTCATATTTCTTCTTAAAAGGAAAAGACAATGAAGCTTAAAACAAAACTGATTGTTGCGTTTTTGTTGGTGGGCATTGTCCCTTTTGCAATTGTTTCCGTGGTTTCATTGAACCAAACCATTAAGGCTTTGGATGCGGCGGCTTTCAAACAACTTGAAGGCACCCGCGCCGTTAAGCAAACTCAAATAAATCAATTTTTCCATGACCGTAAAAGCGATGCCAACACGTTGGTCGACACCACAACGGCGATGATGGAAGAATCATTTCGTAAATTAAAAGCCGTTCGAACAATCAAACAAACCCAAATCCAGTCTTATTTTGATGAAAAATTAGGTGGCAGCCTGCATGGCTTAAAATCATCACCTTTAACGGCACAAGCCATCAGCGAATTTATGCAAGCTTATAAAGTGGATGGAAACACAGCCGAAGGTCGTTCGTGGAAAGGCCCCGAAGCGAAATATCATAAATGGCTTGAAGGCGCCATGGATGAAAATGGCTTTGTTGATTTGTACCTGATTTCCATGTCGGGTGATGTTGTATATTCGGTTACGCGCCAAGCTGACCTTGGTACTAATTTGGTCAAGGGGAAATATAAAAACAGTGGTTTAGCCAGAGCCTTTGTGAATGCTCGTGATGCTGAAAGCACGGATGATATTGGTTTTGCTGATTTCAGCCCGTACGGCCCGGCACAAGGCGCCCCGGCTTCATTTATTTCCAACGTTGTGACGGATGCATCCGGAAATCCCGTTGGCGTGGTGGCAATCGAAATCCCATTGGATGCGATTAACATTATCATGCAAGAACGCAGCGGTCTTGGCGATACGGGTGAGACTTATTTGGTCGGGCCCGATAATTTAATGCGGTCCAATTCTTTTCAAGACATGGACAACAGAACAGTAGAAGCATCTTTTGCTAATCCCAAATTGGGTTCTGTTAATACATTGGCTACGAAATTAGCCTTAAAGGAGAAAAGCGGCGTTGACATCATCGAAGGCTTTAATGGTAAACCTGTACTGTCGGCTTATTCATCAATTGATGTTTTTGGCGTGACATGGGCGATTTTATCAGAAATCAGCGTAGACGAAGCGTTTGTTCCAATAGATGCCAATGACAAGGAATTTTATAAAAAATACGTAAAAGCAAATGGTTATAACGATCTGTTTTTGATTATGCCAGACGGTTATGTTTTTTATAGCGCCTCAAAAGCATCAGATTACAAAACCAACCTCATGTCCGGTAAATTTAAGGACTCAAACTTGGGCGACTTGACCCGAAAAGTTCTTAAATCAGGTCAGTTTGGCATTGCTGATTTTTCCCCTTACGCCCCTTTCAAAAATGAGCCTGCGGCATTCGTAGCTCAGCCCGTAATCAACCCTAGCAGTGGTAAAACGGAAATGGTGGTGGCCTTGCAATTAAGCTTGGATTCCTTGAATGGCGTGATGCAACAACGTGAAGGCATGGGAAAAACCGGAGAAACATACCTAGTCGGGGCAGATAAATTGATGCGTTCGGATTCTATTCGTGATCCGAAAACCCATTCCGTTGCGGCTTCGTTTGCCAATCCAGGAAAAGGATCGGTTGATACCATTGCTGTTCAAAAAACGAGCGCTGGGGAATCTGGTTCTGGAATTTTTAAAAATTATGCAAATCATTCCGTTTTGACCAGTTTTTCACCGATTGAATTTTCGGGTTTAAAGTGGAGCTTGATTGCCGAAGTGGATAAAAAAGAAGCCTTTGCTGCGGTGTCCAAAATGGAAACTTTGATGCTGACCATAGCCCTTGTCGGCGTCATTGCCATTGCCGGAGCTGGGTATTTGGTTGCCCGTTCTATGGCTGCCCCAATCGTGGGGATGACAGGAGCCATGGGTGTTTTAGCCAATGGTGATTTGCAAGCGGAAATACCTTCGCGTGATCGTTCTGATGAAATTGGCGAAATGGCTTCTGCGGTGCAAATTTTCAAAGAAAATGCCATTGAGGTCCAACGTTTAGAAAGTGAACAAAAAGCTGCAGAAAAACGAGCAGAGCAAGAAAAACGCGAAATGATGCTAGAAATGGCTGACGATTTTGATGCGGGCGTTGGTGGTGTTGTAGATTCCGTCTCAACGGCCGCCAACCATATGCAATCATCTGCAAAAAACATGAGCGATACCGCAGACGAAACAGCGCAACAATCAACCGCCGTCAGCGCGGCTGCCGAAGAAGCTTCGTCTAACGTGCAAACTGTGGCGGCAGCCTCCGAAGAATTATCCAGTTCGATTAATGAAATTTCACGCCAAGTGGCTCAATCCACGCAAATTTCTGGAACAGCCGTGGCCGAAGTCGAAGGGGCTAATCAGAAAGTCCAAGGTTTGGCAGATGCGGCGCAAAAAATTGGTGAAGTTGTGGCGATGATTACTGACATCGCGGACCAAACGAATTTGTTGGCTTTGAATGCGACTATCGAAGCCGCCCGTGCGGGGGATGCGGGCAAAGGTTTTGCAGTTGTGGCATCCGAAGTCAAAAACCTAGCTAATCAAACAGCCAAGGCAACCGAGGAAATTTCTAGCCAAATTGGCGATATCCAAGGCGCGACCCAAGAAGCCGTTGAAGCCATTGGCAGTATTGGGGGGATTATCAATCAAATGAATGAAATTGCCTCGGCCATTGCTGCCGCTGTTGAAGAGCAAGGCGCGGCGACACAAGAAATTGCACGCAACGTTGAACAGGCGGCGCAAGGGACATCAGAAGTCAGCTCGAATATCACAGGCGTCAACCAAGGGGCAGCCAAGACCGGGGCCTCGGCGACTGAAATGACCGAAGCCTCTGGCGAACTTGGCAAACAAGCCGATAACCTTCGTAAACAAGTTGATCAATTCTTGTCGCAAATTCGTTCTGGCTGATCAACGTGCTAGGCAAATGCAAAAAGGGCGGGGATGTTGTCTCCGCCTTTTTTTTTGCCAAGAATGTAGGCTATAATTATTTAATGGCTCAATAAACCACGGTTAAGGATTGCATTGTGAAGGATTTAAAAATTGCCCGAAAAGCAAAGTCACAACCCATCTGTGACATCGCCGCCAAATTAGATATTTCCGAAGATGCCTTGGTCAGGTACGGCGAAGACAAGGCCAAAGTGAAATTAACATGGGCCTCAAACTTGCCGGATGTTCCCTCATCAAAATTAATATTGGTCACGGCCATAACGCCGACTCCGGCGGGTGAAGGCAAAACCACTACCACGGTGGGATTGGGCGATGGGTTATCGAAAATTGGAAAAAAGACAGCGATCTGTTTGCGTGAACCTAGCCTTGGCCCGTGTTTTGGCATGAAGGGGGGAGCCGCAGGGGGTGGTCATGCCCAAGTCATTCCGATGGAAGACATCAATCTTCATTTCACTGGCGATTTTCACGCCATTGCGGCAGCGAACAATTTATTAGCGGCGTTGATAGATAATGCGGTGTATTGGCGCAAAGACTTAGGATTGGATAACCGCCGTATCAGTTGGCGTCGGGCTGTTGATATGAATGACCGCTCGTTACGACAAATGGTGACCAGCCTTGGTGGTGTTCCCAATGGAGCCCCCCGCGAAGGTGGTTTTGATATCACTGCGGCCAGCGAAATCATGGCGATCTTATGTTTGGCTACGGATATTAATGATTTGCAACGCCGTTTGGGTAACATCATCATCGGTCAGGACATGGAACAACGGCGTTTCGTACGAGCCCATGAAATCAATGCCCAAGGTGCCATGACCGCATTGTTAAAAGACGCCTTGATGCCTAATTTAGTACAAACCCTTGAAGGCACCCCCGCCTTTGTTCACGGTGGTCCATTCGCCAATATCGCGCACGGCTGTAATTCTTTGATTGCCACAAAAACGGCCCTTAAATGTGCAGATTTTGTGGTCACCGAAGCGGGCTTCGGGGCAGACCTTGGGGCTGAAAAATTCTTTGATATTAAATGCAGAAAAGGAAATTTAAGCCCAGATGCCGTAGTGTTGGTGGCAACGTTACGGGCACTTAAAATGCAAGGTGGAGCGATTAAAGGCGAATATGAACAAGCCAACGAAGCCGCCTTGGTTAAGGGCTTTGAAAACCTCGCCCGGCACGTTGAAAATTTACGTCATTTTGGCGTGCCGTTGGTGGTTGCCATTAATCAATTTGGCACGGACCAAGATGATGAAATCAATTTGGTGCGTCAGCGGTGTGCCGAATTAGAAGTCGAAGCCATTGCGTGTACACATCACGCTGATGGTGGCATCGGGGCCAAAAATTTGGCTCATGCCGTTGTTGGGCTGGCCGAACATGGGGGCAAAGATTTCCACACGTTATATCCAGATACCATGGGATTGTGGGATAAAACGCGTACAATTGCACGCACCATGTATGGCGCCCAAGGGGTTATTGCGGATAAAAAAATCAGAACGAAATTCAAAATGTACCAAGATAACGGATTTGGACATTTACCGGTCTGTATCGCAAAAACTCAATACAGTTTTTCCACGGACCCTGATCTTTTGGGGGCACCTAGCAACCATGTTGTTCCTGTGCGCGATGTTCGGCTGTCTGCGGGAGCCGAATTCGTGGTGGTGATATGTGGAGACATTATGACCATGCCTGGCTTGCCCAAACGCCCGTCTGCCGAAAATATATCGGTCAACCAAGACAGCGATATCGAAGGCTTGTTTTAAGATTGATGGTTTTAATACAGACCAAACCGTTGCTTTTGGATCAGATCCTTTACGTTTTGAGAAAAAGCTGAATCCGTGATATGCACCTGACCGCTGAGAACTTAAAATCAAAATTAAAGCAATTTGCGCGTTAACCCCTTTAAAGCCGTTTCTAAATCATCAAAACGGTCAATCACGGCTTCGCCTCCAAGTTCTGTGACGGGCACTTTGGTATACCCATGACTTAACAAAATAACGGGCATTCCAGCGGCGTGAGAGGCTAAAACATCATTGTGATTGTCGCCAATCATGGCGCTTTGGTCTGGTGTTGCATTCATTTTTTCCAAGGCCGCCAGTAAATGCCGGGGATCTGGTTTTTTAATGCCGGGCAAGGTGTCACCGCCTATGACAACATTAAAAAATTCAGCTAACCCAAGTTTTGTAAGGATTTCCATAGTCGCGCCGTAAGGTTTGTTGGTGCAAATTGAAAGTTTGATATTTTGGGCACGTAATCGTTCAAGTGCCGACATAGCCCCGTCAAACACGCGGGTTAGTTCGGCTGAACGGGGTTCGTAATCTTGCGCGAATGTGGCGGCATGTTGCGCAAGTTCATGTTTATTAGGAACAACACCCGTGGCGGCAAAACAACGTTCAACCAATTTGGGAACCCCATCGCCAATCATCAATTGGATTTCTTTTTCGCTGACTTCGCGACGCCCCAATGGGGGTAGCATACGGTTTGCAGCGGCTTGTAAATCGGGGGCGCTATCAATTAATGTGCCATCTAAATCAAAAATTAAGGACGAAATGCCGTTTAACGTGTTATCAGCCATGTTTAAACCTGTTCAAAGAATATAGTATATTGAAAAACTGTGTATGTGCGGGATACTTATGTTGTGACACCTGAATAATTAAATGTCCATGTTATGTAGTTAGGCAATTGTAAATGTCAAAAAAGAAAACAGCAGCCATCGTACTTGCCGCAGGCCTGGGGACTCGGATGAAGTCCGATTTACCCAAGGTCATGCACGCCGTTGGCGGTCGTCCGATGATTAACCACCTATTGTCGACGCTGGATAAAATCCATGTGGATAAAACGGTTGTTGTGGTTGGCCCGGATATGGAGGCCTTGCAATCGGCCGTTGCTCCGCGCTTAACCGCCGTGCAGTACGACCGTGCAGGTACCGCCGATGCGGTCAAGGTTGGTATGGAAGCCTTGGGGGATTTCAAAGGCAATGTTTTGATCCTTTATGGCGACACGCCGTTGATCAGCGAACAAACAGTGAATGGCATGTTAGAAGCCCGCGAAGGAATGCCTGCAAAACCGGCACCATCCATTGTGGTTTTGGGGTTTGAACCCATCGACCCCGGTGCATATGGGCGTTTGATTTTGGACGAAGACGAAGGCGATTTAATGGAAATTGTCGAAGCGGGCGATGCTACCCCCGACCAGCTTGATGTGGGTTTGTGCAATTCCGGTGTGATGTGTTTCGATGCAACCTTGTTGCCGCAATTTTTGTCCCGAATTTCAAACGACAATGCCAAGGGTGAATATTACCTTACAGATTGTGTTGGCTTGGCGTGCGAAGACGGTTTTACCTGCGCCGTTGTCGAAGGCGACGAAGAAGAATTAATTGGCGTCAATTCCCGCGTTGAATTGGCCCAAGCCGAAGTGATTTTCCAAGACGCCATGCGTGACAAAGTGATGAAGGGCGGTGCGACTTTACTTGACCCATCCACGGTCTATTTCAGCTTTGATACCAAAATAGGTCGCGATGTTGTGATTGAGCCAAATGTTCACTTTGGTCTTGGGGCGACCATACATGACGGTGCGGTGATCAAAGGGTTCAGCCATATCGAAGGGGCCATCGTTCATGCGGGGGCAATGGTTGGGCCATTTGCAAGGCTAAGGCCCGGCACCAAATTATCTGAAAATGCCAAGGTTGGGAATTTTGTGGAAATCAAAAATGCTGATATTCAAATGGGGGCCAAAATCAGTCACCTGTCGTATATAGGGGATGCCATCGTTGGCCAAGAAGCCAATGTGGGGGCTGGCACGATTACGTGCAATTACGATGGCTATTTGAAACATCAAACGCATATTGGACAAGGGGCCTTTATTGGATCGAATTCGGCTTTGGTAGCCCCAGTTAAAATCGGTATTGGCGCAATCGTTGGGGCGGGATCAACCATCACCCTAGACGTCGAAGAAAATGCGATTGTCACCACGCGGGCGCCCCAAAAAACCGGACAAGGAGCGGCGCAAAGCTATCGCGCTCGCAAGCAAGCCGAAAAAGAAAAGCAGAAAAAGGGCTAGTCTTTTATGTGTGGAATTATTGGCATCATCGGCAAACGTAATGTGACCCCGTATTTGGTCGAAGGTCTAAAGCGGTTGGAATATCGGGGTTATGATTCAGCCGGTGTCGCCACGCTTTGCAACGGCGGCATCGAACGCCAACGCGCCGAAGGTAAATTACAAAGCTTAATGGATGTATTGAAAACGTCACCGCTTGCTGGTGGTGTCGGCATTGGGCATACCCGTTGGGCGACCCATGGCGTGCCGAATGAAGCCAATGCCCACCCCCATGCCACGGACCGGGTTGCGGTGGTTCACAACGGCATCATTGAAAATTTCCAAGAACTTAAAGCCGAATTGACCGCCAAGGGACACGTATTTGCATCCGACACTGATACCGAGGCGGTGGTGCATTTGATCACGTCATTTCTAGACGATGGCCTTAGCCCCATTGATGCGGTGCAAAAAACACTAACGCGCCTTGACGGAGCGTTTGCTTTGGCGATTATTTTCGCGGACGAGCACGATTTGATGATTGGGGCCCGCCGAGGTAGCCCGTTGGCGGTGGGATTTGGCGACGGCGAAATGTTTTTAGGGTCAGACGCCATTGCGTTGGCACACTTAACAAACAAAGTCATGTATCTTGAAGACGGTGATTGGGCCATTCTTACGCCCGAAGGCGCCAAAGTCTTGACCGAGTCGGGTCAGCCCGTTAACCGCCCCATAAGAACGAACGATTTTTCATCCGAGCAAGTGGGCAAGGGGGGCTATGCTCACTTTATGCTCAAAGAAATTTATGAACAACCGCAAGTTATTGGCGACACGTTGACGGGGTTCATCAATCCATCTGACCGCACCATCACGATGCCGCCGTTACCGTTTGATTTGGCTGGCATTACGCGGTTGACCTTGATCGCGTGCGGCACGTCTTATTATGCGTGTCAAACCGCCCGGTATTGGATCGAAAAATTAGCGCGCATTCCGGTGGACGTAGACACCGCATCGGAATTTAGATATCGCAATGCCCCAATGCTTGATGGCGGGGCGGCGTTGTTCGTTTCACAATCGGGCGAAACCGCCGATACTTTGGCGGCGTTGCGTTTTGCGAAAACCAAGGGACAACATATTTTATCCATCGTAAACGTACCCGAAAGCACCATTGCGCGGGAAAGCGATGCGACATTATTAACGTATGCCGGACCAGAAGTCGGCGTGGCGTCGACCAAAGCATTCACCACGCAATTGGTGGTGTTGGCGTGTTTGTCCATTGCCATTGGGCGGGCCAAAGGCGCCATTGCCCATACCGAAGAAGCCAGGCTGGTCGAAGCCTTGGTTGAAGTTCCGGCACGAGCGGCCGAAGTTTTGAACCACGATAATTTGTTAAAAGAATTGGCTTTTGAAGTTTCCAAAGCTCGAGACGTTTTGTATTTGGGTCGCGGCAGCAATTATCCAATTGCCATGGAAGGCGCGTTAAAACTAAAGGAAATTAGCTATATCCATGCCGAAGGTTATGCCGCCGGAGAAATGAAACACGGCCCCATAGCCTTGATCGACAAAGACGTGCCCGTGATTGTCATTGCCCCCACCGATGATCTTTTTGAAAAAACCGCGTCCAACATGCAAGAAGTGATTGCCCGTGGCGGTCGGGTGATCTTTATGTCCGATGAACCAGGGTGTGAAAAACTAGGCGCTTTGGCGGCAGCGACCATCCAATTGCCTCAGGTTGATCCCTTTGTCGCACCGATTTTGTATTCTTTGCCAGTCCAGCTTTTGGCTTATCACACGGCGGTTATCAAGGGCACAGATGTGGACCAACCGCGTAATTTGGCAAAGTCTGTGACTGTGGAGTAGCCTTGAACGGGGGTAGGGTTACACCCTTGTCAAAGCCACCAACCATGATCTCACCGTCCCCAAAGTCATCATCATCGACGATGGATGCTGTGATTTTCATGAGCTTTTTGTGATGTTGATGGGCATGTTCCAAACTCTTTCTTGAACGCATAAGAAAAGGCACTTGTGGTTTTATATCCGCAAATATGGGCAACAACTTTAATCGGTTTTTCTTTTGCCAGTTCTTCCAGGGCAAAGCTAAATTGGATTCTGCGACGCCACTCAGAATAGTTCATTCCCAATTCCTTCTGGCACAATCGAGACAATGTTTTCGCTGAAGCGCCGACTTCATCTAAAAATTTTTCCAAGGAAATATGAAAATCAACTTGCTCTTTAAGGCGTAAAAAAACTTTTTGAAGACGACGGTCACTGGGAAGAGGGATGTTCAATGGTAGACTTTCAACTTTATCAATCTCATGAACAATCAAATCTGCGATCAATTCAGCTCGTGTTTGACCAGAAAAATCCATTGGTTCAAATGTGAGCGCTGAGATCAGTTCTCGTAATAGAGCCGTCACTTTTAAAATTTTGATGGGTTTCTTTGTCGATGAAATAAGATAAAGAGTTTGTCCGTCGTCATATAAATTGGAACACTCAACGGCCTGATTTAAGAGAGTATCTGGCTCATCTGGTTGATTATTTTAAGCGGCAGGATTGCGGTATTGCAAGCGCCGGGTCTTCATTGTTTTTTGTTTAATCCTTTCACGTTGTTTTAAAATGGCCTCCCCTCGCCCAAAATAAACGTCTGCGGGCGTGAGGTTGTTAATGCTCTCGTGGTATCGCTGGTGGTTGTAATGATCAACAAACGTTCCGATCTGCGCTTCTAAGTCTGCCGGGAAGAAGTAATTGTCCAGCAAGATACGGTTCTTCAAAGTTTGGTGCCACCGCTCGATCTTATGGCTGGTTGGCAAAGTTGTCGAAACTCTCCCCAGGAATGAAGCTCGCCTTCATCCTCATTTGCAAATGAAGAGATAACCAAAAGGTTCAATCATGAGGCTGGTCATACGGGTGATACGTGCTGAAGAAACGGTATTTTTATTGCCATCTATAAATTTAACAAGAAGATGAAGTTGCCTTTGATGAATATAAATGTTCTTGATATGTTTCTGTCCGATGAAAGGCCATAAATGGGCACACATTCTAAAAAGGATGTGGCTTTGATGTGTTTTGAGTGGACTTTCCCGGTTGACGGATGTGAGCTAAAGGAATGACGGCAGTATCATACTAAAAACAACAACAAAAGAACCTGACGGCAATGAGTTGCATTATATCCGATGGCAAGTCGGTAATGTGTTTTTCTCAGGAACCAAACCAAGATCAAATTTCAGAAATATTATCTACTTTCTCAAAGGTATAGAATACACCACAAGCATTCAAATAGCATGGACCCCTGTTAGGGAGGGAAAGTCAGATTAGTTATGAATGGGCGTCTCAATTTCGGTACGTTTATTAATTATTTTCGTCAATGACATAAAAATTTTGAAAAACCTCTGTGATCTAATGGATTTTTTAAGTATAAGATAGCCGATTGATCTTTGATGCCACGGACTCTGCATAAGTTTAGCCCAAAGCACACCTTGGTTTTCGTTGCCCCATACGGGTACTGTTATTTATTCTTTGATAAAGGCTTTCCATGCATCTCAGGACTTGGCAGCAAAAAATCATCGATCAATTTCCATCGATTATTCAGAAATACCGTAAATTTATTCTCAAAGCCCCAACGGGCGCGGGCAAAACGGTGCTGGCTAGCGAAATCGTTGAACGGTTTTACAAAGATCAAAAAATTGTTGTGCTTTGCCATCGGCTGGTATTGTTAGAACAACTTGAAGCCGCGTTGAGCAAGAAACATTCTGTGCGCAAGCTCCAGGCTGGTGACACGGGACATGCTTTTGAAGGTTACGATATTTTATTGTCGACCAATATGCGTGCCAAAGAAATGTTGGATGATGCTATATCCAAAGCCGACCTTATCATCGTTGATGAGGCCCATCGTGTTTCGCCCAATGGCACGGCCTATAAACGGATCATTGATAACTTTAATGAAAACGGCAAAGCCCACGCCCATTTCATCGGCTTAACGGCTTCACCGGAACGCATAACAAACGATCAGCGTGATCAACTTAATTTGGCTTTTGACACCATTATCGATTGTGCCAACATCGAAGACCTTATTGCCGAGGGCGTTTTGGTGAAACCAGTTTATCGGCCTCATTTTGTGCATGATTTAAACTTAAACAGCATCGACATCAGCTCCGGCGATTTTCCGGTCACCAAATTGTCTCCTGCGATCATTAAGTCATCTATGATTGATTATGCAACGTGGAGCTATAACGAAGAACGTTTGAAGATTTCGAAACCAATTTCAGCTTGGTTTTGTGCTGATATCAGCGTAGCCGAAGTGACCTTGGAAAAAATCCAAGAATTTGGCATCAGCGCCGCGATCATCACAGCAGGAACGTCCATCAAAGAACGCATGGCGTTACTGGCGCGCCACGAAACGGGTGACATTGAAGCCATGGTGTCGGTGGGCGTTCTGACCGAAGGTTGGGATAACCCCCAATGCAACATCATCGTTCACCTGCGTCCGACACTTTCAAAAGTTTTGTGGGGGCAATCCGTGGGACGTGGGTTACGTTCAGCGCCCGGCAAAGATAAATGCGTCATCATTGATGTGAGCTCGAACTGGAGCACTTTTGGCCCAGTGGAAAAATTAGAATGGAGCCTGTGGAGCACTCGACGGTCTCATGTAAAATATATGAACAGGTTCAATTGGATTGGCAAACAACAAGACGGGGAAGAAATCCACGATACTTATTTGTTATGCAAAAACGAATTGGCAAACAAAACGCGCTGTTCTCATATTTATAGAAAAAATGAATTTAAAGATGATACTTGTCCCGTGTGTGGCACCTATGCGGCAACGGATATTTACAAGGAACAAAAACTTGATAGTTCCTTGAATGAAGGTGGGTTGCATCGTTTGTTCTTTGAACGCGCACCTAAAGTTTATGGTGAAATGAATCTGTCTGTGTGGGAAAGCCTTGGTGGGACTGCGTGGAAATCAGCGACCGACAAAGAAAAAATATTCTTAGGATTCTGCATGGCCTTCGCCGAAGTTTCAGGGGACGAGACCAATTCCGAATCTGAATATTGGGACGCTGCTTTAGCTGCCGAAGCCCAAATTCGCGGGTATCTTGTGAAACATAAATTCTGGATTAAAAAACACGAAGATTTCGAACTTTCTCTGATCGCTGATGGCATGTTGGCGGGAAAATTGATCAGAACCTTACAGGCTCATTATGGGATTTCGCTGTGCGGCATTGCATTTCAAACCCATACGCCTGCAGAAAATGAACGCAAATACCAAAAAGCCATTAAGATTGCCGAACGACTTGCTATGTTAGGCTGTTCAGCTAAAGATAACCTGCCGTATTTCAATGCCGCCGATCATTTAACGCCGTGATTAGCCCATTTATTTTGCGGCGGACAATGGTGAGTATGCCCGGGTGATAAACTCTGCTTGTATGAATATCTAAAATTGGCTTGTATTCCTTATCCTTTGAATTGAATGTGTGAGCTGGATCACTGATATTTATTCCCCTTTGAAATAAATTTAGAGGATGATGAATTAAAATAGTCGTGTTGAACGTTGTCACAGTGAATTTGAATCCAATTGAATACAAAGTCGAGAAATAAGCCATGAGCCTTAAACGTAAAATCATCTGTCGTACAGTTGCCGTTTTGATGATGGCACCTATGCTGAATGGTTGTATCGCTCTGGCACTTGCCCCTGCGGCTTTGAACTTAGCTGCAGAAGGTATTTCCGTTCATGCCACAGGGCAAACCATCACAGAAAATTTACGTGATGTGATCAAAAATAAGGAAGAAGAAAATAATAAGGAAACGGTTGAAATAGCGAGCAATAATTTCCCTGGTCTTCCTCCTCGCAAACCAACACCACCGGCAATGAAATCTGAACTGGTGATTAAAGGTCCTGCGGTTATGGTTGGTGATTTCTAAATAAAATCAACGCGTGCCTTATAAAACGTGCCCTTCACAATGTACGCCCCTCACAAAATATACCGACCTCACAAAACGGCACTTTTTTAGATTAATGGTAAGGCAAAATCGGTCAGACGTTGCTTGTGCCGAATGTTTTTCCCTTCATGACATCAATAATATTTTTAGATCAATGGTCATTGCTTAGTGATAGGGTTGCCATGTCCATGTCCATGCCCATTTTCGATTTTGATAAGGCTATTGTTAATGTTTAAAAATAAAAAAGCTGTGATTCTTGGCGCGGGCCTCATCTTTAATGTATGGGGCGTACAAGCAGCTTATGCCGCCGTATTGTTGAGCCATCATGCCGGATACAGCATCCGTATGAACACAGTACGGGATACTGCGGTCGTATCCAATGTTAGCGGAAAAATCGCTTATGGAATTGAAAACACTTGTAACGGCTGGTTGTTGCAACAAAGCGGCACGATGAATTTAGAAAAGCCATCTGGCGAGATTATGCCGCAAAATTTGCAATTTTCTTCTGTCGAACAGGGGGATATGTTTCGGTTTTCCTTGAATTCAAACGGCAATCCCAATAGCGCGGTCATGGGCCATGCCACAATGCCTCATGATGGCAAAGAAGGCCGTGTCGTTTTTAATGATGATAAAAAAACGACTTTTGTCTTGCCCCCAAACACGTTGTTTCCGGTCGAACATACGCAGCTTATGATTGACAATGCGTTGGCTGGGAAGAAACAGTTTCAAAGCTATATATTTGAAGGCACCAATATCGAATCGGCTAAGCTTTTGTCTGTATTTGTAAATCCCCTAACTGAATCGGCGAAGGCGATCAGTGAGGGGCGGGGCAAGCAATTCAAAGGTCATGTCGGTTGGAACTTTCGTATGGCTTATTTTGATCCCAAAAGCAAAACGGGCGAACCCATGTACGAAGTCGAAGTCGACTTGTTCGACAATGGCATTGCCCCACGATGGGTCTTGGATTACCAAGCGTTTACCGTGGAAATGAAGATGGTCAAGTTCCAAGCGCTTGACAAACCGCAGTGCGGTTAACCAGCGTAGTTAACTTGATGATCATCGTATAAGCGAAGCTTATTTTTTCTTTCGTGTGGCAACAACTAAATCCACCATTTGCCCAAGGTCAATTGCGCCGGGGACCAAGGTGTTGCCGAAAATAAACCCAGGCGTACCTGAAATATTCAAAGCTTTGGCTTGTTCTTGGGTGGCGGCAAGGGTTTTTTCGATCACGGGGTCTTTCATTTGCTCTTTGAGCGCGGTTGTATCAATACCTGCAGATTGAGCTAATTCCATAACCTTGGTTTCGCCCAATCCGCCTTTGTTCAGCATCATAGCCGAATGAAAGGCAAAGTATTTGTCGGGCTGGTGTAACCACACCGCCATTGCAACGTTCGAAGCATATACTGATTCAGCCCCCAATATAGGGAATTCTTTCAACACGTAACGGATATTTCCATCTTTTTTGATTAAAGATTGCACATCGGGAAATACTCGTTTGCAATACCCACAACGGTAATCAAAAAATTCGACAATGGTTACATCCCCTTTGGGATTGCCAATGACAGGGTCGTTGGGATTATGCTTTAGATTGTCTGACATGGAAGACATGGCTTGTTGTTTTTTTGTGTCGGCTTCAGCTTGCTTGCGCCGTTGGTATTCATTGATCGCTTTAATGACAATTTCTGGATTGTTGATCAGATATTCCCGAACGATTTTTTCTGTTTTTTGTTTTTGGATGGCACCGGCGTTTGCAGGCTCTTGGGAAGATGCAGCCAATGGCAAAGCAAAAGCAAAAACAGAGGCAATAGCAATAGATTTTAGCGGGAACATATATAACTCCGTGTCAAATAATTTTAAAGTTTTGTACGTGAAAATAGCCCATTGAGGCAAGTGTTATTCTTTGCAACACCATTACCGAGACAAGGTTATATTGGCCACCCTTCCTCTAACTGCCGGCATTTTTGGCGCTGCGGCAATGCCAATAAAAGTAATGTGAACGCCACGGCGCGTATCATGAGGCCAAGCTTGGCGATATAAATCTGAAAGATCCACGGTGTCATTTAACCATTTTCGGGTGTTTTCACGACCACCGCGCACGGTGTAAACGGCCGCTTCATGGGGATGATCAAGCGGAGGTGCGGTCAGAGTACCCCGTCTTAACGCCGTATCCCCCCATACCAAAGTCAAAGCTCGGTCATGGAGAGGGAGGCCACCGCCTAAAAGCGCCGCCGTTTCAACCGGGGAACCCCCGCGAAACCCAATGACCAAACGGACGGGATGAATGCCCAACCCATGGTCAGACAAATTCCAAGACCAACTCAGATACGGGGTTGCCATAAGCATGGCGTCTACTTTGCGAATGGCTATGCTGTGGGCGGGGCCGGTGCGAATTTCCAAAGCTTTGATGCCGCCGATGGTCACGCTGGAAAGAGGGGAAAAGGCAGTATTCGTTTTTTGACCGGGTTCTGTGGTGGCCACGAACCAGTCTTTGGGGGGGGCATCAAGATTAAACCGCAAACCCGTTTGCATCACCATAAGGTGGCCTTCGGGTGAGGGTACGGATTTGTCTGGTTGGCGTGATGTCCGTGTGTTTGAACAGCCCGCAACACTGGCCAAAAATATAGTCAGGTAAAAGACGGTCAATACCCGTTTCATTTCTCGGCCGCTTTCGAATCCCGAAAAGCTTTGATGCTGGCCAAAATATCTTGAGCTTGGATATGCGCGCTGGTGCCTTTGTCTAATTCATGTAGAGCCCGGTTAGCTAAAAATTCAGAATTTGCCAATTGTCCAATGCGCAGTTCTGCTTCGGCAAGGGCTAGGGAACTCAAACCCATTTTACCTTTGCGCCCATAGGCAATGCCTAACTGTCGCCATGTAAAGTTTGTGGAATGTCCCATTGAAATGGATCGTTTGAAATGTTCAATGGATTTATCAAGCAAATGATCACCACCGACTTCAAGTTCGACGCGCGCCAATTCCAAAACGATAAGTTCTTCTTGGGGAGCCAATGCATAAGACTTTTGATAAGCTTTCAAAGCTTCTTTTTGACGCCCGTGTTCAAACAACATTTGTCCCTTAAGTTCAAATAAATACGGATCGTTGGGCCTTTCCGTCATGAGTTCGCTTAAAATTTTAAGCGCTTTTTCAAGGTCGGGATGGCGATAATACGCAATCGCTCGGGCGTAACGACCGGCAAAGCTTTGGTCGCTTTCGGGGTACCGTTTAAGGACTTTGGACAAAGGTTCTATGAATCCATAAAGCTTAGCGACCATACGTGCATGCGCCAAAATTTCCGCTTTCGATGCGGTATGTTTCGAATTGGGCGACTTTTTGATGAAGCTGTGTAACGTATCAATCCGCGTCTGGTTTAACGGGTGGGTTTGCATATAAGGCGTTTGCAGTCGTCTGGACAACACGTTTTGATTTTTAAGCACGCCTAAAAAATCTTCTAAACCTTTTGCCGTGCGTCCGGTGGTATCCAAAAGCCGCATGGCCGCTTGGTCAGCTGCAGATTCTTGGGTTCTGGAATGGGCCATAAAGATACGTTGGCTGGTGCTTTGGCTGCCAAGGGCAATGGCGGATCCGGCGGCCGCATTTCCAGAGGCTCCAGCCGCTAAAACACCTAAAACGGTTCCGATCATTTGTATGCTGCGGGCGGTGTCAATAGTCGCGCGGGTGCGGACAAGGTGTCCGTCTTGAATATGACCTGTTTCATGTGCGATAACGCCAATAAGCGCATCAGGACCTTCGCTTTCGATGATAAGTCCTGTATGAATGAAGATGTTGCGACCACCGGCGACAAAGGCATTAAGGGTTTTGTTTTTAACCAACCTGATCGAAACATCATGGGGATTCATGCCTGCGGCACGAAAAAGTGGTGCGGAAAACGAACGAATGATAGATTCTACCTCTGCGTCCCTGATAAACACCATACCGTTTTGGGCACAGGCAGGTTTAGGAGCAAGGTTGGATAAAAAGATGACGGCGATTAACAATAAAGTTAAAAAGCGCATGCAAATGGGCGCTGATTTAGAAAAAAAAGTGGGGGATGGAGTGATTAGACGTTTCAACACATCAATGACCATTTCAGTTAATGACATTGAATTTAAAGCGCCAAAGCTAAGACGTCAATTCAAGGCTGTGATGATTGTCGCTTTAATGACGTTGGGAACGGTTGGGTGTTCGTCAAAATCAAAGCTTCAAGAAGGACAAGTCGGCTACGTGGGCGGTTTTTTGGGTGCCGTCGTCGCCGATGAACCTCGTGCCGCGCTGGTTGGGCGACAGATATTATCTCGGGGTGGTTCCGCTGCAGATGCCGCATCGGCCATGTATTTTATGATGAGTGTGACCTTGCCATCGCGGGCTGGGTTAGGCGGCGGCGGCGTATGTCTTGCTTTTGACGCGGCCAAGGCCAAAACCGAAGTTCTTGATTTTACAGCTCAAGCTCCTGCAAAAATTTCTCCTGCATCTGATCGGCCTACGGCAATCCCGGGCAACCCAAGAGGCTTTTTTGCGCTGCAAGCCCGTTATGGGCGTTTGATGTGGCGTGAAATTATTGGCCCTGCTGAACATTTGGCAAGATTTGGGTTTCCGGCATCAAGAACGTTTGCCCGAGATTTACAAGCCACGGGCTCAGCGCTTTTGATGGACCCCAGCGCGCGAGAAATGTTTGCTGGAAAATCGGGAGTCAAAGTGGCCCAAGAAGGTGAACCTATTGACCTTCCCGACCTAGCCGCGACCTTGGGCTTGCTAAGAGCGCGGGGGGTTGGACCAATGTACACTGGACCTTTCGCTCAGAATTTCACGAAAACCGTAAATAATGCTGGCGGTTCGTTAACAACAAAAGAGCTGAGAAATTTCATTCCCAAATGGCGCGCTACGGTGCGGGTGGACGTTGGCTTTGATGTGGCTCATTTTGCCCCACCGCCTGCGGCGGCTTCTTCGGTTGCGGCTGTAATGACATCTGTATTAGAAGCCAATGGCGACTATGGGGGAGGTGATGTTGGTGAACGGGCAACGTTGTTGGCGGAAACGCAATTACGGGCTTTTGCCGATCGCTCAACATGGTTGAACGCAGTAGGCTCAAGCACTTTAAATGCTTCGGCGATCACATCTGAAGCCCGTATTGAGTCCATTATGCAAGGCATGAATTCAGATCACCGTTCCCCCTTATCCAGCTTTGAACCAAAGCCTTACAATTACCACGAAAACCCATCGGCAACCGGCTTTTCAGCCGTTGATGCAGGCGGTAATGCCGTGGCCTGTGCCGTGACTATGAACGCGGCTTTTGGCACGGGACGTGTGGCCAAAGGCACGGGAATTTTGTTGGCATCTGCCCCCAGCAATACAGGCCGCGGCGCTATTGGTTTAGCCCCCATGTTGTTGGTTAATGAAAATGCTCATGAATTCAAACTCGCGGCAACGGCATCGGGTGGGGTTGCCGCACCTTCTGCGTTGATGAATGTTGTGGCGGGAACGGTCTTTGCAGACGAAAACTTAAGAACCGCAATTTCTCAACCTCGTGTGCATTTAAGTGGCGCGCCTGATGTGACGTACCATGAACCTAATCTTGGTCCCAAAGCCTTGAAAGCATTATCCAAAGCCGGTCATCGCACCCAGACAACACCCGAAATCGGTCAGGTCAACGCGTTGTATTGTGCCAAAGGGTTGCCCTCAGCTCCCGAAACGTGCCAAATGGCAACAGACCCACGGGGTTCAGGGTTAGCCTCTGGTTCGATGCGATAAATGCCAATAATGAAGAATGCCTAAACATGACCTTAAAAGCAGCCAAACGAAGCGCCATTGAACCGTTCATCGTGATGGATGTGATGCGCCAAGCAAATGCCCGTGAAGCTCAAGGCGAAGATGTTCTTCACCTTGAAGTTGGGCAACCGTCCACATCAGCCCCCCGCCATGTTTTGAAAGCGGCGCAAAAGGCTATTGATTCAGAGCTTTTGGGGTATACCGACGCTTTTGGCGTGCCACTCTTAAAAGAAGCCATCGCCAAGCATTATCTAGCGGCTTATGACATCACAATTGATCCTTCTCAAGTGGCTGTAACAACGGGTTCTAGCGGTGGGTTTGTTCTGGCCTTTCTCAGCGCATTTGATGCGGGTGATCGTGTCGCCTTAGCCAGCCCCGGTTATCCGGCGTATCGCAATATCTTAAAGGCGCTGGATATCGAAGTGGTGAACATTGAAGTTGGCCCAAAAACCAATTATCAACCAACCCCTGAATTATTATCGCAAATCAAAGGCGATTTAGCGGGCTTGATTATCGCTAGCCCATCAAACCCGACAGGCACCATGATTGATGACCAAGGCCTAAAAAATTTGGCAGATTATTGTCACGATCGTGGCGTGCGGATCATATCTGATGAAATTTACCACGGCATTACTTACGAAAATAAAGCTTCTTCGATGGCCCAATTTTCCTCCGATGCCTTTGTTGTAAATAGCTTTTCAAAATATTATTCCATGACCGGGTGGCGTTTGGGGTGGTTGATATTCCCCCAAGATTTAAGCCGTCCCATTGAATGTCTGGCGCAAAATTTATTTATTTCGCCACCAACATTATCGCAAATTGCCGCCGTTTCGGCGTTTGATTGTGAAGACGAATTAAAGGCTAGCGTTAAACGCTATAAAGTAAATCGAGACATCTTGTTAAAGGAACTTCCCAAAGCGGGATTTAAAAAGCTTTCCCATGCCGAAGGAGCCTTTTATATTTATGCCGATGTCAGCGATTTGACCAATGATAGTCTTGTGTTTTGTCAGTATATTTTGACGGAAACGGGCGTGGCAATCACCCCCGGCGTTGATTTTGATGTTGAACGTGGGCACCAATTTGTTCGTTTTTCTTTTGCCGGAACAACGGCTGATATAAAGATGGCGACCACGCGGCTCCAAGACCTGAACATCAAAAAAAACGCGAACCGTTAAGCCCGCGTTTTTTACATATTGATTTAATGTCGATCGGTTTTACGATCCGATGTTCCACCAACCCTTACGTTTTGGCTTTTCCTTAGTTTCACCATTTACAGTTACGGATGTTGGTGCCGGCGTGGCAACAGCCGTTGGGTCTTGGTCTGGATTTTCAGCTTTTTTAACCCGTGGTTTTCGGGTGCGCTTGGCAGGCGCCTTCGCAGAACTATCAGAACTAGGCTCATCATTGGCAACAGTTGTTTTTTCAGCCTCGGCAGGTTTGCGTCGAGAACGCGGCCGCCGTGGTTTTGGTTTTTCTTCACCATTATCGCCATCGCTTTGGGCTTTAACATCATCCTTCACGGCTGTGTCTTGGCTGTCGATAACCGTTTCACCACGGGTGTCCGCAACCGCTTCGCCACGGTTGTCTGTGTTTTCAGCAGGTTTGCGAGGCCTGCGACGGCGACGGCGTTTAGGACGGTCTGCACCTTCTGTTGGAAGAGCAGTTTCATGACCGTCGGTCGCCTCAGAAATATCGTCGTTTGTTTTGGTTTCAGGCGAGCTGTTTTCTGTGTGGCTAGATTCAGACGATGCGTTGTTTTCCGAAACCTCTACACCGTTTTGCGGGGCATCTGCGGGTTTCCGGCGCCGTCTGCCACCGCGACGGGAACGCCGTCTGCGTTTTGGTTTGCCTTCAGCGTCCAGTTCTTGTTCCGTGTCACCTTTGGGTGTTTTTTCTTGAACATCATCTGTCTGTGTCGCGGTATCTGATTGAACAGATGTATTTTCATTATTGTTACGATTACGACCACCACGACGACGACGACGTTTGCGACCTGTGTCTTCAACGGCTTCAACGCGTTGTGTGGCGACCATTTCTGATATGGTTTCGCCGTTGGTATTTTTGGTTCTTTCTAAACGTAAATCTGGTGGGATCAATGAATCATCATTGATTAAAATCACCGTGAAATAGTACTTAGTTTCAAGTTCGGCAATGGCATCACGTTTGTGGTTTAAAATGTAAAGGGCGACCGCCGCAGGCACATGCACGGTCAGTTCGCGGCACCGCTTGGCGGCTCCTTCTTCGTCCACGGCTCGCAATACCACCAAGGCGGTGGATTCTGTTGAGCGCCTAATTCCGGAACCTGCGCAATGTGGGCAAGGTTCAGAAGACGTTTCAATCAGGCTTGGGCGTAAACGTTGACGCGACATTTCCAACAACCCAAATGGGCTTATGCGGCCCACTTGAATACGGGCACGGTCATGTTTTAAAGCTTCCTTCATGCGTCGTTCGACTTGGGAATTGTTGCGATTGATATCCATATCAATGAAATCAATAACCACCAAACCGGCTAAATCACGCAGGCGTAATTGGCGAGCCAAGGCATCGGCGGCTTCTAGGTTGGTTTTCAAAGCCGTTTCTTCGATATTGCGTTCTTTGGTGGATTTACCAGAGTTAACGTCAACGGAAACCAAGGCTTCGGTCGGGTTAATGACCAAATACCCACCGGATGGCAAATGAACAATGGGGTTGTGCATGGCATCCAGCTGGCTTTCAACACCAAAGTGTCTGAGCAACGGTGCATCGGTTTCTTTATAATGCTTGACCCGCCTCGCATGGCTGGGGATCAACAGCTTCATGAATTCCTTGGCTGCTTTGTAAGCGGCTTCACCTTCGACTTGTACGTCTTCGATGTCACGGGAATACAAATCGCGGATTGAACGTCGCACGATGTCGCCTTCTTCGTGGACCAAGGTCGGTGCTGTCGATTGCAAGGTGAGGTCACGAACGTTGTTCCACAAACGGATTAGATATTCAAAATCACGTTTGATTTCGGCTTTGGTACGACCAATGCCCGCCGTGCGTAAAATAACCGCCATGCCTTCGGGCACGTCAAGGCTAGATAGAATTTCTTTGAGCTGTTTGCGATCAGCTGAATTTGTAATTTTTCGTGAAATGCCGCCGCCGCGTTCAGTATTGGGCATCAATACGCAATAGCGTCCAGCCAAAGACATATAGGTTGTCAGCGCAGCGCCTTTGTTGCCGCGTTCTTCTTTGACCACTTGGATCAATAAAACTTGGCGACGTTTAATGACTTCTTGGATTTTATATTGGCGCGTGTTGGGAATGCGCCGCGTCGTCACGGCCTCTTCGATTTCGTCAGCTTCATCGCCGCCAATGGTTTCGACGGCTTTGCCATTTGTTCCCGTACCGTCCTCAGATTCTGATGTGTCATCGTCAACGGAATCATCCCCATTTTCAACGGCGGAATCTTCGACGGTTTCATGTTCCAACGCTTCTTCGCGATCGGATACCGGAATTTGATAATAGTCGGGATGAATTTCGCTGAACGCCAAAAAACCATGACGATTGCCGCCATAGTCAACGAACGCCGCTTGTAGCGACGGTTCGACACGGATGACCTTAGCGAGATATATGTTACCTTTTAGTTGTCTTCTGGATGAAACCTCTACATCGAAATCTTCAAGTTGATTCCCATCCATAAGCACAACCCGAGTTTCCTCGGGATGCGTTGCATCGATTAGCATGCGTTTTGTCATAAGACTTGGAACTCCATAGACTCCTCATGTCATTTTTAATCATGCCCCACAAGGGATGATTTGAAATGATGGGAGTACTGTTTGTAAAGTTGCCATATGCGCGCGAAAGCACACCAACCGTTGTTTGTACGGTAGCGTGATACAGTGTCGTTTCGGCCTGCGCGCTATTGGCAAGCATAGATTAGTACCTTTTTTCAAGCGCAAGAGTTAGAAAAAGCGGGGGTATTCTATGGACAGGCGGGTTTTGTTTCCCCATACCTTCCGAGAACCTCTGCGGTTGGGCCACGATTATCAACCTAGTTAGATTGATAGGGTATCGGGCTTTGCCGGGCTTTCGCCGCCGCTTTCCGTATCTTGCGGAAAACTTTTTGAGTTCAAAAATAGTATGAATTTATTCTTTTTTCATTTTTGAACAGTGTTAACATAACTGTAGTAATTAAGTTTCACAATCGTCTAATTGATTTATATTGCCAATTTAAGGCTATAAAATGAGATGTTAACCCTTATTTAGTATGGTTACGCTTAGAAATCCTTGGATAAAAGATAGGCTGGAGCCTCTCACGCAGTATGATAAAAAAATGTAATATCCGGGTTGTTGTCGGGCTGTTGTTGTTGACAGTGGTTGTTGGTGTGTTGCCAACGGCAGTTTCTGCCAATTCACAAGCTCGCGTTTCGGATGTGCGGGTGGGGCAACACGGGAATCGCACTCGGGTGGTTTTGGAATTGGACCGAGCCATAAAGTTCGATGTGTTCACCTTGCCCGAACCGTATCGTGTGGTTGTGAATTTACCTGAAATAAAATGGGCTATAAAACCTTCGTCTTTGCCCGCAAACAAAGGCGTATTGGAACGTATGCGGTATGGGCTGTTTACGCCCGGTACTTCGCGCATGGTGATTGATTTAAAAGGCCCGGTGAATATCCATAAAAGCTTTTTGTTGAAACCGGTCAAAGGCAATCGATGGCGTTTGGTTTTAGACATGGGGCCAACCACAGAAACAAATTTCCTAGAGGCTTTGGCTGCAAAACGAGATCAAGATCGTAAAGATTTAGCGGCATTGGTGAGTAGCACTGCAAAAATAAAACCATCGATCGTGCCTGTGCCATCAAATGATCAGGCAAGTATTCCGGTCATTCCCCCGCGCAAACCCGCCTCACAAGGAAAGCGCATCATAGCCTTAGACCCCGGTCATGGAGGCATTGATCCCGGTACCATTGGCATTGGAAACACGTATGAGAAAAACGTGACCTTAGCTATGGCCCGAGATTTAAAGAAAACATTGGAAGCTACGGGGCGTTATAAAGTTATTATGACGCGTTCGCGAGACGTCTTTATACGTTTGCGTGACCGCGTTACCATTGCCCGGAATGCTTCGGCTGATTTATTTATTTCTATTCATGCGGATTCGGTTCCTAATCCCCGCACGCGAGGATTGTCGATTTACACGCTTTCGGAAAATGCATCGGACAGAGAAGCGGCAAAATTGGCGGCTAAGGAAAATAAATCGGACTTGATTGCGGGTATTGACTTGAGTGCAGAAAGCACCGATGTGACGAATATTTTGCTTGATTTAGCACAACGGGAAACTTTGAATCAATCGGCGTTATTTGCTAAAGAAGTGGTGAGCGAGTTGCAACGGGAAGTGAAATTATTAAGAAACACGCATCGCTTTGCGGGATTTGCGGTTTTGAAAGCACCAGATATGCCATCTGTGCTGGTTGAGGCTGGGTTTTTATCCAATCGCCAAGATGAAAAAAATCTTTTGACCAGAAAGTATAGGCATAAACTTGCGCGGTCCATATTGCGTGGCGTGGATCGCCATTTTAGCAACGTTGAAGAAGCTCGTATTCGTTAAAAACCTTATCGTGTTTATAAGGAATTGTGCGATTTACCCTTGCCCCTAGGCCATTAGAACCATATTTTGCTCGCAGAGACGTGATACGACGACAAGATCAAGCCCCAAAACCAAGACCATAAATGGACCCCCCACGTTTGATGCGAAAGTTATTAAAAATATTTTGGGTTTTGTTCGGCTTAGGCATTATTGGCAGCTTATGCGCCGCCGGCGGTTTGGTGTACGTGTTTTGGCATTTTGGCCGTGACCTTCCTGATTATCAGCAATTGGCGAATTATGAACCCCCGGTGATGACACGGGTTCATGCTGGTGATGGGCGATTGTTGGCAGAATATGCCACTGAACGGCGCGTGTTTGTGCCCATACGAGCCATGCCTCGTCGTATCATTCACGCGGTCATGGCGGCCGAAGATAAAAATTTTTATAGCCATTATGGGGTTGATTTTTTGTCGCTGGTGCGCGCCACGTTGACCAACGTTAAAAATCTTGGTTCTGGGCGTCGTCCGGTTGGTGCCAGCACCATCACGCAACAGGTAGCAAAAAACTTTTTGCTGACCAACGAAGTGTCTTATGAACGTAAAATCAAAGAAGCAATTTTGGCCTTTCGCATAGAACGGGCATTTAGCAAAAACCGTATCTTGGAATTGTACTTAAATGAAGTTTATTTGGGCTATGGCTCATTTGGCGTGGCAGCAGCAGCATTGAACTATTTCGATAAACCGTTGGACGAACTGAGCATTGCACAATCTGCATATTTGGCGGCCTTGTTAAAAGCCCCCGCAAATTACCACCCTATCCGCAAGAAAAAAGCAGCTTTGGCCCGACGGAATTGGGTCATTGGTCGCATGGCTATCGATGGGCGTATTACCAAAGCTCAAGCCGCTGTGGCAAAGACAGAACCCTTGGAGGTGGTTAGCCGTTCAGATACCGAATTTGTCAGGGCGGATTACTTTGCGGAAGAAGTCCGTCGTGAATTAGCTGATCGGTATGGCGATGACACGTTGTACACGGGCGGCATGAACGTACAAACGACCCTTGATCCACATCTTCAGGAAATTGCTGGACGAACGCTGAGAGACGGTCTTATTTCATATGATCGCAGGCACGGTTGGCGTGGTCCGATTTCGACGATTGCAGGCGTTGCAGATGTTGCAGATGTTGCAAAAAAACTTGAAAGTCTGGTCCCACCAAAGGGGTTAGGAGGCTGGCAATTGGCAGTGGTGACGGCATTGGATGATGTGCAAGCAACAATCATCGTTCAAGGTTATGGACCGGGTATAATACCGTTACGGGAAATGAGATGGGCACGGGCTTGGCTCAAAGGGGAAAAACGTGGTCCTCGCGTAAAAAAAACTACGGACGTTTTGCACATTGGTGATGTTGTTCCCGTTGAAACCGTTAAAACGTACACAATGGGGTCAAAAAAGAACAAAAATGTGCAAGTGTTAGAGTATGGCGAACATACATTTGCCTTGCGACAAATACCGGCTATCCAAGGCGCGGTCGTGGCGCTTGACCCACATACTGGACGGGTGTTGGCGATGTCTGGTGGCTTTGATTATGACGCCAGCCAATTCAACCGAGCCACTCAAGCCAAACGGCAACCTGGTTCAGCCTTTAAACCTTTTGTGTATTTGGCCGCCCTTGATTCTGGGTTTACCCCTGCGACATTGATTCTGGATGCGCCGTTTGTTATTGACCAAGGGCCGGGCTTGCCGAAATGGAGACCCGCAAACTATACCAATAAATTTTACGGGCCTTCAACCATGCGGTTGGGTATTGAAAAATCAAGAAACCTGATGACCGTTCGCTTGGCACAAACCATTGGCATGGAAAAAATCGCTGAATATGCACGCAAATTTGGGGTGATTAAAAATTTACCCCAACAATTAGCAATGGCTTTGGGGGCCGGAGAAACCACGCTGTTGAATTTAACAGCAGCGTATGGCGAATTGGTCAACGGTGGCAAGAAAATTACACCAACCTTTATTGATCGTATTCAGGACCGCAACGGCATTACGGTTTATCGTCACGATAAGCGGGCCTGTGTAGGCTGTGATGCGGTGACATGGACGGGGCAACCCGTCCCCGTTATTGCGGATCAAAGGGTTCAGTTGACCGATCCGGCTAGCGCGTATCAAATGGTATCTATGTTAGAAGGCACCGTGCAAAATGGAACCGGGCGCAGGGCCAAAGCCGTAGGCAAACCATTGGGTGGAAAAACAGGCACCACGAATGATGGACGTGATGCTTGGTTCGTGGGCTTTTCACCTGATTTAACGGTCGGTGTATTTACCGGGTTTGATGAACCAAGATCTTTAGGAAAACATGAACAGGGAGCATCGGTTGCGTTGCCGATTTTTACAGATTTCATGAAGGGGGCATTGAAAAATACTCCACCCGTACCTTTTCGAATTCCTCCGGGTATTTTGTTGGTGCGGATCAATCGGACCACGGGGCTTCCGATTAAAGGCGGCGAAGGGCGTTGGATTCAAGAAGCATTTAAACCCGGTACAGTTCCCACTGATACTTCGCAAGTTTTGGGAGGCGATGTGAATTCAGGCCTCAGTTCTTCTAACGGAGATGGCGAAGCGCCGTCCACAGGAACGGGTGGTTTGTATTAATAATGGGCGATTTTGCACCAAAAAACCTTTTCAGGGCGTTTCATGCCCGTTTGACCTTGTTTTAAAAGCGTGTCGCAACACGAAGCCTTGTATCCGGTGAGCTAGGCTAGATTCTAAAATCAAGTGCAACCCCTGTTATGCGGGGGATGCAATGGAAAACCTTTACTGCTGATCGCATGGCGATGGCGCGTAATCGACGAAATTCCAAGATAGAGCGCCAGAGCCAGCTTAAAACCTATACCTAAGATCGTCTTGCAAGGGAACTGAGCCCAGAGCAAATTTATGCCCGACTCCGACGGGAACAATCAGAACACAAAGTCAACCTTGGCGCCCGAGTGCGCCTTCGGCAACATCGTTTCCAGGGGCCACCATTGATGCCTTGCGAGATTTACGCAATACCATGTCAAAAAGGTTCTCAAACCCATGACCCTATACAATGGCGACGCCTTCTATAACACCAAAAATTGCCGCTTAGAGCCTACTTTTGTGACCCTCATTCACCGTGGCAACGGGAATCAATAAAAAAACGCAATGGCGGCCTGAGAAGATCATTGCCGCGCACAACAAACTTCAATCATTTTATAGATCAATGGCATCATGTGGCTTTACAAAACAACACCGCGAAAGTGCCTCGATATTTAGGCACACTTGGAAATCTTTGTTAAATCAATGGGTGTTGCAATTGAAATTTGAATCCAGTTAGGAACGATGCGGGCATGAAATAATAGGCCTTGGCCTTTGATGAGGCAGATCTGTTAGAGCCGTTGGCATACGTTTCCAATTTCATCATTTTCTTCGTTTAATCATTTCTCCTGTTGAACCACTCTTTCGGTGCGTTTCGCGTTTATTTTCGTGTGCTCATATACCCCATCGCAATACTTCATTATATTTCGAAGCGCTTTAAATCTTGCCACATTCTATCGATAGATAAAAAAACGCCGACGAGACGTTAATCTCATCGGCGCTATGATATGACCCAATTCTCATGAAAATGAGAACAATATTGATGCCCATAAGGGGTCAAACACCAATAAACACACACAAGTTTATCATAGCCTGATCTGTTACCGAGTAAACGCTATAGGTGGACGATGCACGATAGATAGATTAGACTATTCGTACTGATCCTTTTTGAGTGTATTGATTGTGGGGGGGCTCGTGTAATGTGTTGAAAATGATGTATTATAGTTTCCTTACTGTCTATATAGTTTTAAGACCCGTGTTAAAGGAAAATTCGGATGAAAATTCTTCTCGCAGATGATCATAAACTAGTTCGAGCTGGGCTTGTTCTGGTTTTAAAGCAAATGGATACTTCCGTTGATTTATTGGAAGCTGGGTCTGGGCGTGAAGCCGTGGATATTGCGCGGGAAAATACGGACCTTGATTTGGTTCTTATGGATTTGGATTTACCTGAAGGCAGCGGCTTGGAAGCCATGGTTGAGATTAATACATTATACCCAAAGTTGCCCGTAGTCATTCTTTCCGCTATGGAAGACCAGTCCGTTATTGCGCGTGCCATGAAAATGGGCGCGCGCGGGTTTATTCCAAAAACGGCTTCGGGTGAAGTGATGGTCAATTCTTTGCGTTTGGTTATGTCGGGTGGTGTTTGTTTGCCCATCGGGTATAACGATGCTCAGCGAGGTGAGGAAGATTCAGAAGTTCCGAATCTTACCCACCGCCAAATGGAAGTCTTAAAGCTTATGGCCAAAGGAAGCTCAAACAAAGAAATTGCGCGTCATTTGGAAATTTCTGAAAATACTGTGCGTGTACACATCTCGGCTGTTATTAATGCGCTTGATGCAACAAACCGCACCGAAGCTGCTTATTCTGCGATGCGGATGGGTATTATTCCCCGTGTGAATGCTACATTCACTTAAGCTAGCTTGTCCGGTGTACGCTGGCTTTGCCAGCTTAACGGCCTTGTTTGCCTTTACACATCGTTCTAAAAATTGCTTTTATTTTCTGCTATAGCCCAAAACGGAGGGGCTTGAAGTTTCTAAGCAGCTCTAGCCGTCTGTCTTGCTTATGCTGACTTAAGCGAGGCATTCCTAACGTAAACCTTGGCCAACGCTTTTTTTGTGCACGTTGGTGCAGCCGCTAAATTATTTAGCTAGGGTGTTGTTTATTTTGATTAACAAGTCTTCTGGGCGAACGGGTTTGTGCAAGATTGGAAATCCGCTTTGTTTGGCTTCACGCAAGCGTTCTGGTTCGGTGTCGCCGGTGATTATGATCGCAGGAATGTTTTTGCCCAACAACTCTCGAACCACGGAAATAGCTTCGCGACCCGTTGCTCCTGCTTCTAACCGGTAATCGGCAATGATGAGATCAGGCTGTTGTGACCCTTGTTGCAAAACGTTGGCAATATGTTTGCGGTTTATGGATTGGAACCCAGCCGATGTATAGCCTTGATTTTCAAGCAATGCTTTAAGCCCCAATAAAATGCTTTCATCATCATCAAAAATAACAATATGACCATTTTTGACGAATGGAATAGAGGAGAGTTTGGTATCTTGTTCCATGAATTTTTCTGTCTGTTTTGCTGATAAAGGGACATCAACCCAAAACACAGACCCTTTACCAAGTATTGAAGAACAGCCAATATGACTATTTAATAATTCTGACATGCGTTTAACAATGGAAAGCCCCAAACCTAACCCTTGGGCTCGTTTCCTGGCTTCGTTATCTACTTGATAAAAATCTTGGAAAATTAGATCACATTGATCCGCAGCAATGCCCGCGCCTGTATCCCAAATTTCAAAACGCAAGTTTGTGCCGCGATGGCGGCAACCGATGAGAACTTTGCCTTTTGAAGTGTATTTAATAGCATTGTCCAAAAAATTTCGGATAACCGTACCCAACAAAAAGGGATCGCTGTGAATAAGGCTGTGGTTGGGAACCATGCGAAGTTCTAAATCATTGGCCCAAGCAACGGCGGTCATTTCGTCTTTTATGTGTGCGATAACCTGTGAAGCTTCAAAATCCTTGAAGTTGGCTTGGACAACTCCCGCTTCTAATTTTGAAATGTCTAATAAGGTATTGAGAAGTTCTTTTAGGGAATCTAGGGAATTGCGGATCAGGGTGATAACTTCGCGTTTAGAAGCATCTTGTTCTTGGCTTTCCAAGGCATAAACAAAAAGATTTAAGGCTTGCAAGGGCTGCCTTAAATCGTGGCTTGCAGCGGCTAGAAAGCGGGTTTTTGCGATCGATGCATGTTCGGCTTCATCTTTTGCTTCGCGTAGGCCGACTTCTCGAGAATTCAGGGCATCAACCAAATACTGAAGCGATTGTGCCATGTCAGTAATTTCATCGTTACCCTTGGTGTCGATGATTTCATTTTCGCCTTCGGCATGTGCCAACATGGCTCTACGCAACAAGTTGAGGCGGCGCAAAACGGTTCGACGTACATACAAAAAAGTGAAGAAAGAAATCAGAATAGAAATAGAAATAAACGCCACCATGGTTTGTAGCGTAACATCCATGGCAAGCGTGCTTCGTTGGTTTTCTTTGCCAATATAACGTTCTATGTTTTTGGCGGCTAAGGCCGAGGCGGATAAAAATTGTTCGGCAATTGTCCGGGCATTTTTCAAAGCGGCTTTGACTTGCGCGGTTACGGCTAGTTTTTGCAATTTAATGGCAAATAACCCGTTGGGACCTACGGAAACGTTTTGAATGTGCGTAAATGTTGTTTGTAAGTCGAATTGTGAAGATGATTGAAAATTTTGAATTTGGCCTTTAAGCTTTTGGACTTTTTGATATATAATCCGCTCAGCTTTTCTTAAGGGAACGGGGTGATTAATGCCTTTGGACTTAACAAGAACCAGCAAAATGTCATGTATGGCTTTGTACCCATTTCTTATATAATATGAATTAGGGCCCTTGCCAGCTGGAAAATCGGTGTTCAATTCAATATCAACCAAATCCTTTTGAGCCTGTAAAATGCGATCGTCAATTTCTTTAAGGCGGAGCCCGTACTGGATACTTTTTTCTGTGAGTTTGCTGAGTTTTCTGTACGTATCCACCAAGGTAACTTGCAAACCTAGCAGTTCTTTTTTGCGATCCCTAGGCAGTTGAGATTCGGGAATGTTGGTTAGAATTTCTTCTAGCCATTTTGCATCATCGTCAACCTCACTAATGATCGTTTGACGAATCCATTCGTTCGGCGAAACAATCAAAGTTGGCCCCTTGTCGGCCACCGAAGCCGCAAGTTGACTAATGTGTGCCGTACTCATCAATGTTGGCAGGTTTTTATTGATCAATTTATCAAAATTACTTTGCGTACGGGTCAAGGCCACAATAGATATGGCCCCCGCAAAAAAAGCTGTTATCGATATAAAGCCAAAGGCAACGAACAATTTTGCGGAAATAGTCGTTTGCGGAGAACGATTAGAAGGCCTAATCTGTGCAGAACTGTTTTCGATCACTCGTGGTCTTTCATGTTTGCCAAATGGGCTTTGAAGAGGCGCGTGGATAAGATAGTATCACTTAAAATGAAATATTAAATCATATGAATGGTTTTTTTGGCAAAATACTTTAAAACATACATTTAGGGAAATTTATTGAAAAAGGGGATGCGTTGTGGCGCAATTTAAGTTTGGTTCGTGCGCGAAATCGTGGCTGATAACAGCAATTCTGGTAATGATTGCAATTATCTCTGCTAGCATACCAAGCTTTGCAGCCTCAACCATTAAAAACCCCACAACACCCACACTTGATATTGTAAAGAAGAATGGTTTCGTTCGTTGCGGTGTAACGGAACGTATGCCGGGTTTTTCAACCCAATCTGCGGATGGTTCTTGGGTCGGCTTTAACGCCGACTTTTGTCGGGCTATAGCCGCCGCTACCTTGGGTGATAAAAAAGCCGTACAAATTGCCGATTATTGGTTGGACGCGTTGATTGGGAAAAGCATTGATGTATCGCTTGCTGGTTCGACATGGACCTTTAGCCGTGATGTGAATAAAAAAATAGATTTTCCGAGTATCTATTTTTATGACGGCCAGGGCTTTATTTCCCATGCGGCTGCAGGTGTTAAAACACTTAACGAGGCCAAGAAAAAGAAAGGTCTTAGGGTTTGTGCCATCATGCAAACGTCTACGGCAGCATTGAATCTTCAAGACTTCATTAAAAAGAGTAACGTTGAATGGACCGTTGTTGGCGTTTTGACGATGGACGGCATGTGGCGTGCTTTTTTTGGCGGGCGTTGCGATATGGCCATACATGACCGCACGGCATTAGCAGGGGTCTTGGCCGGGCGTCTTAAGGGCTCGCAGGATTTTGTTGTATTTCCCGAAGTCATTAGCAAAGAACCTTTGGCCCCAGCCGTCAGACAAGATGATCCTAAATGGCATGATTTGATAACATGGGTCATTAATGTCACAATTGCTGCAGAAGAATTGGGCATCACCCAAGCCAATGTGGATGATATGAAAGCTCATTCTAAGCTGCCGAATGTCCAAAGATTGCTTGGTCGAGAAACGGGCTTTGGCAAAGGTTTTGGGCTTGATGAAGAATGGGCCTATCGAATCATTAAGAGTGTCGGTAATTACGGTGAAATATTTGATCGTAATTTAGGTACGGGATCTGATCTTAAGATGTCTCGGGGAATTAACAACTTATGGACTTCTGGTGGTCTTTTATATGCACCTCCTGTTCGCTAGCTTTATGACTTTTTGGAAATGATGACGATCAATTTCAATAAATGGAAATTTTGGATTGATCGTGGCGGTACATTTACAGATGTCGTTGGGTGTTCGCCAGATGGTCAACTCAGCACGCAAAAATTACTCAGTGAAAGCCCTGACCAATATGAAGATGCTGCTCTTGAAGGAATGCGGCGTCTGTTAAATATTTCACCAAGTGCTGACCTTAAAGCCAGTGAAATTGACCACATTAAAATGGGTACCACGGTCGCCACCAATGCGTTGTTGGAACGTCAAGGTGAACCTGTTGTTTTGGTGACCACCAAAGGTTTTGCAGATGCCTTAAGAATTGGCTATCAAACTCGGTCTGACTTGTTCGCGCTCAATATTCAATTACCTGATGTGCTAAATTCGTGTGTGGTTGAAGCCAAGGAACGCATTTCGGCCAAGGGTGATGTTCTTGTGTCGTTGGATGAAACAGTTTTGCGTCATGACCTGGAAAAGATCTATGCCCAAGGTATTCGAAGTGCGGCGATTGTTTTCGTGCATGGATATCGCTATCACGATCATGAAAAGAAAGCCCAAAATATAGCCCTTGATATTGGCTTTACCCAAGTATCCGCCAGTCATGAAGTCAGCCCATTAATTAAATTTGTGGCCCGTGGCGATACCACGGTTGTTGATGCTTATCTTTCCCCGGTATTGAGCCGATACGTTGAACACATTCAAAAACAGGCCCCAGACATTCGATTGTTGTTTATGCAATCAAATGGGGGGCTTACGGATGCCTGTTTGTTTCAGGGTAAAGACAGTGTTTTATCGGGTCCGGCCGGGGGCGTGGTTGGGATGGCAAAAACAGCAAGCCAATCTGGATTTGATAAGGTAATTGGTTTTGATATGGGAGGAACCTCAACAGACGTTAGCCATTTTAATGGCGAATATGAAAGAGCATTTGAAACCCAAGTTGGGGGCGTGCGTTTGCGCGCACAGATGATGCACATTCATACTGTGGCCGCTGGTGGTGGGTCTATTCTGCACTTTGATGGGGGTCGTTTTCGCGTTGGGCCAGATAGCGCTGGGGCAAATCCAGGCCCTGCTTGTTACCGGCGTGGTGGCCCTTTGACGATCACGGATTGTAATGTATTGCTGGGTAAAGTTCAGCCCGACCATTTCCCCAAAGTCTTTGGGCCCAACGCAGATCAATGCCTTGATCAACAAGTTGTTTGGGATAAATTTCAAGATTTAGCCGCCGAAATAGAACGGGTGGCGCAAACAACCCTATCCCCAACTCAAATTGCCGAAGGATTCTTAGCCGTAGCTGTGGAAAACATGGCCAATGCCATCAAAGAGATTTCTGTTCAGCGAGGCTATGACATAACCCAATATACGTTGAATTGTTTTGGTGGCGCTGCAGGACAACACGTTGCACAAGTCGCGGATTCGTTGGGCATAAATACAATTTTGGTGCATCCATTTTCTGGTGTTCTGTCAGCCTATGGTATGGGGCTTGCTGATTTTTTGATCATTCGCGAACGCGCGATAGAATGCCCTTTGAATATGAATGAACATGCAAAATGTTCCCATGCATTTGTAGACTTGGAAAAGAAGGCTAGTGATGAGTTGGTGGCCCAAGGCCTTGAGCCTGAAAGCATCACGGCTAAACAAAAAATGCATATACGGTATGCTGGCACAGATACATCTTTGGCGATTGATTATTCAACATTGTCTGAAATACGGACACGGTTTGAACACCAACATCGTCAACGTTTTGGGTTTGTGCAATCCAACAAGACATTAATTTTAGAAAAAATAAGCGTAGAAGCGTTGGGGATTGAGCGTTCTTCTGTAAAGCCATTGTTCGATAACAAAACACAAAAACCACCGTTGCAAGAATATCAGCGCATATCTATGACCAGTGAGGGGAAATTACAAGAAGCGCCTCTTTATAATATTTCAGACATGTCTGTTCAAGATTGCGTCAACGGGCCAGCTATTTTGCAAGATGCGAACGCCACGATTGTCGTTGAACAAGGTTGGCAGGCCACATATACAGACCTTGGGAACGTGGTTTTAAAACGTCATAAACCAAGACCTAAACGCAGTAGTGTTGGCACTGATGCTGATCCCATCATGTTGGAAATTTTCAATAATATTTTTATGTCCATCGCAGAACAAATGGGGGCCGTGCTTGCTAACACGTCTCATTCAGTAAATATCAAAGAACGGTTGGATTTCTCATGTGCAATATTTGATGACAAGGGCCAATTGGTTGCCAACGCACCTCATATGCCTGTTCATTTGGGCAGCATGGGGGAAAGCGTCATGAGTGTGATGCAGGCTTATTTAAAAGCAATACGGCCCGGTGATGTTTTTGCCGTAAATGCGCCATATAACGGCGGCACGCACTTGCCGGATGTGACTTTAATAACGCCGGTTTTTGCCGAAGTTGGAAAAGAAATTCTTTTCTATGTCGCTTCGCGTGGTCATCACGCCGACATTGGCGGCATGACACCGGGATCAATGCCACCACACAGCACGTCGGTCGAACAAGAAGGCATTTTGTTTGATAATATCCGCATTGTTGCCGGTGACATTTTTGATGAAAAAGGTGTTCGGGCCTTATTATCAAGCGGATCTTGGCCAGCACGGAATATTGAACAAAACATTGCTGATTTAAAAGCGCAAATTGCTGCTAATGAAAAGGGTGTTGGTGAGCTGAACGGCTTGATCGACCATTTTGGAATAGACGTGGTTCAAGCCTATATGCAACACGTTCAAGACAATGCCGAAGAAAATGTAAGAAAGGCCCTGTGCTCTGTACATGAAGGTGACTTTGCCTATGAAATGGATAACGGAGCGGTCATCAAAGTTTCGATAACCATCGACCTTGAGGCGCGCGAAGCTACGGTGGATTTCACCGGAACATCGCCACAACAAGATAATAATTTCAATGCACCGACGGCTGTTTGTCGGGCCGCCGTTCTGTACGTCTTTAGAACCATAGTCGCTGATGAAATTCCGTTAAATGCCGGTTGTTTAAAGCCCATAAAAATGATCATACCCAAAGGCTCAATGTTAAATCCGTGTTATCCTGCGGCTGTTGTGGCTGGAAACGTGGAAACCAGCCAATGCATTACAGATGCCTTGTACGGCGCATTGGGCATTATGGCTGCGGCACAGGGCACCATGAATAATTTCACCTTTGGGAATGACCATTACCAATATTATGAAACCATTTGTGGGGGGGCTGGGGCTGGGTTTGACTTTAACGGGCAAAGCGCCGTGCAAACGCACATGACCAATTCAAGACTGACCGATCCCGAAATTTTAGAACTTCGTTTTCCTGTGCTTTTGGAAAGTTTTTCTATTCGAACCAATTCCGGTGGACAAGGAAAGCACCGAGGGGGAGATGGTGTTATTCGCTGCCTTAAGTTTTTAGAGCCCTTGGAGGCAACGATTCTATCCAACCACAGAAAAATTGCACCGTTCGGATTATGTGGCGGTCAAGATGGAAAGTGCGGCGCAAATAAAATCAAGCGCGCGAATGGAACCCTAGAAACTTTAAAAAGTACAGCCAAAGTGACTATGAATTCAGGGGATGTTTTTGTGATTGAAACCCCCGGCGGCGGTGGTTTTGGTTGAATAGCATGCTATATAGTTGAACTCTCAATCTATTGCTTTTCGGTATCCTCTTTCCCCATAGTATTTTTCTGTCAAATTACGTAGTATGTTGCTGTTAAATTGCCTAATATGTGGCTGTTTATTTTGAATGACTGTCTGGGGAGGCAGAAAAGCAGAGGAGCGATAGCGCACAAATATGGGCGTCTTTTCTTTACTATTGCGCATTGGCTTAATCATATTCACGATTGAAGCCTTAATCATGACCGGTTTGGCCTATATCCCGCCTATCGGTTCATACGTGATTGAAGCCGCTATAGATGCGATTTTGTTGACGGTGTTGAGCGTAGCGCCGTTGCTTTATTTTGTCATTTTGCCTTATGTTCGTGCGAAAAAAGAAATTGAAAATGCCGCAGAAAGTGCCCGGCATAAAATCGAACGGCGCCTGTCACAGGTTTTAACGGCGGTTGTGGACGGTATTATCACCACAGATGACCGGGGAAAAGTTCAAATTTTCAATCCCTCGGCGGAAAATATTTTTGGCTATGACGCCGAAGAAGTTTTGGGCCAAAGCATCAATATATTGATGCCGAAAACTGAAGCCAAAAATCACGATAAATATTATGAAAATTATGATGAGAACAGCATGGCAAAAGTTGTCGGTTTTAACCGTGAAGTTGTTGGACGTCACAAGGATGGTTCCGAATTTCCCGTAGATTTAGCCGTTAGCCAAGTCGAAATTGATGGGGAACGTATGTTCACCGGCATTGTTCGCGATATAACACTTCGTAAAAAAACGGAACAGGCTTTGATTGAAGCAAAAGATGAAGCCGAACGCGCCAGTCGCATTAAATCTGAATTTACGGCCAACATGTCTCACGAATTACGAACACCTTTGAATGCCATTATTGGCTTTTCCGAAGTTGTGTCCTCGGAAATGTTTGGGCCGATTGGCCATGACAAATATGCAGAATACATTGGCGACATCCAAGATTCAGCGCAACACTTGTTGGAATTAATTAATGATATTTTAGATATGGCCCGAATTGAGGCTGAAAAACTAGAGCTCAACGACGAAGCTTTCGATTTGCTGGAAGTTTCTAAAACGCCCACGTCGTGCGTTAAGGGTGTGGGTGTTGTGGTGCATAACAACATACCGTCTAATTTGCCGCTGTTGTATGCCGACAGGCGTCGGGTAAAGCAAATTTTGCTGAATTTGTTGTCCAATGCCGTGAAGTTCACCCCAGAAGGTGGCCGCGTGGATGTGGATGCTTTCGTGGATGACAAAAATTGTTTGGTTCTTTCTGTCAGCGATACGGGAATCGGCATGAATGAAGAAGAAGTTATTTGCGCTCTGCGTCCTTTTGAGCAAATAGATACGGGCCTAAATCGAAAATATGAAGGTACCGGGTTGGGGTTACCTTTGGTCGAAAGAATGGCGCGATTGAATGGGGGCGTCTTAGAAATAGAAAGCGGAAGCGGGAAGGGAACCCGTGTTTGCATACGTTTCTCAGCTGAGAGAACCATCAGTAGAAATCAACCCGCTGAGCCCATTTCTCAAAAATCCACCCATACTGCATAAAATCCTTCATTTTGAGCTTATCAGAGGGTTGACAGCGCGATCATGGCCCCTTATGTTCCGCGACTTCAAGGCTATTTTTCGACGCCGCACTGTTTTGATTAAGGATGGACGCTATGAAGGTCAGGAATTCACTTAAATCGGCTAAGAATCGTGACAAATATTGCGTTGTGGTTCGTCGCAAGGGCCGTGTATATGTTATTAACAAGCGTAACCCCCGTTTTAAAGCGCGTCAGGGCTGATCATCATAGGCACCAGCAACACAACATTGCTCGGCCTTTAAATGCCCATACGACAAACGTCTATACAACCTTGCAAGCCGCATCAATTGATGCGGTTTTGCTGTGTTTGGGGTCACCTTCGTAAAAATAAGCCCATATAGGGGAGCGCAAAAAAACGCAATGGATTGCCTGTAAGCCCTTTGGTCAGGCGGACATTCAAGAAGACCGTATGGGTATTTTCATGTTTTTAGAGCGTCGTCGAACGCATCAACTGATAGCGATAAAAAAAAGGTGAACCAATGGCTCACCTTTTTTGTTTTTTGAGAACGGCTTTAAAGCGCCTAACTTCGTCTTCTGGGGGTAAGCCACCTAAATTTACCAGCACGACAAGCCACACCTGCATAAATGCGCGTAGTGCCTTTTCGGGTTAGGTATTCTTTATACGTACGGCAAAACTGACCATTTTCAGCCCGGAAAGTTCGCACGGGTTCAACTTGGATGGACGTTTTTGTTTGTTTGTCGGTCCAGCTGACAAGGCCGCCTGCTTGTTTGTTTTCCAAGGCGGTTTGCCAAGCGCGAATAATTCCTTTTCGGACGTTTTGGGGTTCATCGGTAAGGCTCGGACGCAACGCAGTTAATTCGCGAATACGTACGCCTGATTTTTTGTGGAAATCACGACGCAAAACATAAGTCCCCAACATTGGTGAGTAATTCCATGTTCGGTTTTGCCACCATTTCCCGCTACTCGTCATGCGGCGGCATTTGATTCTAAAGGTGTCAAACTCACCAGCGAAAACAAGAACGCGCTCTGTTCCCTCTACCTCACAATCCCACACTTGGTTATAGGGTGTTTGATCGCCCGTAGCTTTTCTTACCGTCATGCCTCGGGTGGAAAACTTGGCTGAATTCCCAACGTGCAAAGGCCATAATACGTTAGCGGGGGTATCGCTTTTTTTGAAGTATTCGCTCGTTTGGCCTTCAATGTACGGTGTAGGGATTACAAGATTTCGAAAATTAGATATTTTTCGTTTTGAACGCATTTGGAAATTAATAGTTTCTCCTGTGATGCTGATGACCTGGTCTCGGGCACCATTAGAATAATAATACTTATCTCCAACATTAAAGGTGGGGAGGGACGCGTCCGCCATGGCTGGTCCAGGGACAGGTTGTGAAGTAAAGTTGGATAACGTGGGTAAGGTGGGTAAGGTGGGTAAGGTGGGTAAGGTTACGGCCTGACAACCGTTCATCACCAAAGCCGTTGTGATAAGGAGAGCTGGTTTTTTCATTTTTTTGATAATCTTATGACTGCACTGCATAACATTTCCATATACTGTTTGTTTTGAGGTTGTTTCTGGCGACAACAGATTCAATTTAAAGTGTTTGCCCACTGTCTATTATAATCTAATTTAGCAACAATTTTCTGAATGGCAAGTGAACTAAACACCTTACCGCCGAGGTTTTTTTGTCCTCAGCGGTATAATGTTCAAGTCGTTTTAAGTGTCGTTTAAAAAGAGCGACCTGTTTTATTGTTTAAAATAAGATAACGTGTTTTCCACGTTCCATTGCCTTCGCGGCAAGCTAAGCCAAAGGTGGTTTTAGGCTTTCCACCTGCGTTCAGGTCCTTGCGGTATTCGCGGCAATATGTACCCGTTTTGTCTTGGTATGTGCGAACGGGTGTGAATGCGACGGAACGTTTGCTATCAGGGTTTTTCCACGAAAGCGCATTTCCGCTCATATTGACTTCCAGCGCCTTGTTCAAGGCACCCTCCATCGCAATTTTGTCCTTTTCAAGGGTAAAAGCAGCAAGTTTAAGGGCATTTTCGGCACTGGTTTTTGAATATTGATAGCCACCACCTAAGCCCAAGAATAAAAAGGCAACTGCCGCCGCCATAGGCAAGGCCATACGCCATTCATTTTTAGCCCGAGGGGCGGCAAAAGAGACCACGTTATCAGCCGCCTGATTAGGCTCAACTTTTACGTTTAAAATCGTATCTTTCAAGGCTTGTGGCACGCTTTGATGAAGCGTGTCGTTAAAAGCAATGCGAGACAATGCTGAAATTTCACGCAAATGTTCCACATATTTTTTAGCATTAGCATTTTCGTTAAGCTTGCCTTCAACTAAACGGTTGGTTTCTGAATCAAGCTCGCCATCAACATAGGCAATTAAAGTACTTTCATCGAGCGTAATCATTTTGTAGCTCCTTGTTCCAAGGTGGAAATATTTTCTGTATGGGTGATATCCATATCCCCATTTTGTTCTTTTAAAATTCTTGCCAGAGCGGTGCGGGCTCGCACCAATCGGCTAGTCAGGGTCCCCATCGGGATTTCTAAGGCATCCGACGCTTCTTTGTAAGAAAAGCCTTCGACGGACACCAACATAATCACCGCGCGCTGGTCATCAGGTAACGTGTAAATAGCGCGACGAACGGCATCCAATGTCATGCTAGATTCAGCGGCTCGTTCACCGTCAAAAGAAGGCTCAGACTGTCCTTCGATAACTTCTAAATAACCGTCACGGCGTTTTTGGCTCCGAATTTGATCAATGTTTGTTGTTTGAATGATGCGAAACATCCAACTGTCCAATCGGGTGCCAGGCTCCCATTGGTCTATGCGCGCAATTGCCTTTTCACATGCAGATTGCACAAGATCATCTGCAGCGGATTCATTCCTCGTCAGGCCCAAAGCAAAACGTCTAAGCCGAGGCAGAATGGAAATCAATTCCTGTTGAGTGCGTGCATCCAAAATTTATAATCCTAAGTTTGTCATCATGCATCGTCAGATACTTTATAATATATGTAGACATATTATAGTGTGCAATTGAGCAGTTATCGTAAATTCAACGTATTGTCTTTCGTATTTTCGCGCATTACATAAGGACAACGTTGAAAGATAACTTTTGATCCCTAAATTGAGTTTTTTTATTTTTTTTCATTTTTTTTCATTTTAAGGGATGAAAACTGATGCAGATAACGTTGTCTCGGCAAGAACGCCCTTTTAACGTTCTGAATTATTCACGATAGGAAGGTAAATACAATGACTGACATGAATTTTAAAATTTCTGAAGAACTTAACAAAAACAGTGCAATTAACGCACATAACTTGGGCCTTTCAGCTTCTACAAAAGCATTGATCAAGCTCGCTTTAGCAAAAATCACCTTAGGTGCTTGTGTAAGCGCGGTGGCTTTGGCTTTTGCTCTTGCCCCCATTCATTCTAACATGGATGGCATTTCATTCGGCCATGCCCAAGCCTTTGCTGATGGTGACGGCGGCGGCAATGGCGGCGGCGGCGGCGGCGGCGGTGACGGCGGTGGTGACGGCGGTGACGGCGGTGACGGTGGTGACGGTGGTGACGGTGGTGACGGTGGTGACGGTGGTGACGGTGGTGACGACGGTGGTGATAGCAATGACGCCGGTGATGATGCTGGTGATGATGCTGGTGATGATGCTGGTGATGATGCTGGTGATGATGCTGGTGATGATGCCGGTGATGATGGTGGCGCTGGTGGCGCTGGTGGCGCTGGTGGCGCTGGTGCAGCTGGTGCAGCGGGTGCAGCTGGTGCAGTTGGTGCAGCTGGTGGCGCCGCAGCAGGAGCAGGCGGAGCCGCAGGAGCCGCTGGCGGTACGCCTGTTGGAGCTATCGGTGGTTTAAGTGCTGTTGCTCCGGGCGCCGTATCTGGTTTGGTTGGTAATTGGGGTGGCGCAGCCGCTCCAGCCGGTGGCGCAGCCGCTCCAGCCGGTGGCGCAGCCGCTCCAGCCGGTGGCGCAGCCGCCCCAGCCGGTGGCGCAGCCGCCCCAGCCGGTGGCGCAGCCGCTCCAGCCGGTGGCGCAGCCGCCCCAGCCGGTGGCGCAGCCGCTCCAGCCGGTCCAGTTATCTAATATCACTCTCAATACATAATCGTATTGTTCAAGAAACCCCTAGCTTGATCGCTGGGGGTTTTTTGTCTTCGTAAGCGTTGATAATCACAAAGCCTAAGCTTACACTCCCAGACAGAAAAACCAGTTCCCCATTCCAGAAGGTAATTTGACGGTGTTAAAAAAGACGGTCATCGGCTCTAGTGCATTATTGTTAATTTTGCTTGTCAGCGCAGTGATTGCGCCAAGTTTCATTAATTGGAATGCGCAACTTCCGCAAATAGCGGCCCAAGTTAAACAAGCTACAGGGCGCGCTCTGAGCATTGATGGAAAATTAGAAGTTCGTATCCTTCCGGCCCCCATGCTGTTGGCACACGGCGTAAGGCTTAGCAATGCTGATGGTGGATCTTCTCGAGATATGGTGGTGCTGGATGCTGTTGAAGTCCGGGTGGCATTGATGCCATTATTGTCAGGTGAAATCCAAGTCGAACGGGTTGCTCTGGTCAAACCATTTGTAACCATTGAAAAATTTGCCAATGGAAGCACAAATTTAGACTTTCAAAAACCAGCCCAAGCAACGGTATCTGCTCAACAAACAAACGCATCATCAATAACCGGTCTTGGCAACCAAGCTCTAGGATTAGGCCTGCGCCTTGATAACTTTGAAATCCAAGATGCAACTTTGCTCTATATCGATAACGTCGCGCACAAAAAAGAACGCATTGACCACTTGAACACCATTTTGCGCGCGTCTTCTTTGCAAGGCCCTTTCGAAGCCAAAGGGGGGGCGACCGTCCGCAATATTCCTTTAACGTTTGATGTTACGTTGGGGCAGATCATTTCTGAACGCACGGTTCCTATGGATGCCAGCCTTCATCTGCCCGGCGGTTTTGTCGTCCAGGTTTCAGGTGCTCTTTTAGACTTGAGAAATGACCCGCACTTTAAGGGCAAAACGAAAATTGAAGGCGATAATTTGGCTGACCTTTTGCATGCGGTGCAAGGCCATCCTTCATCGAATGTTTTAGCAACTGACTTTGCTTTAAATACAACGATTGATGCCTCATCAAAAACCATTAATTTATCAGAATTAGAGCTTCAATTTGCCACCACACGAGCTATGGGATCCGTGGTGTTGGACCTTGCGTCGGGCGCAAACTTTGATGTGAAACTGAAAGCGACTCATTTCAACCTTGATGAAGTGGTGGCGGCGTCTTCCCAAGAAACGCTGTCAAAAAAAATCATAGAAAGAAAAAACCAAAGCGTTATTGCGCCACACCCCCCCACCAATGGCGCAGAACAAACGCGGAAAGAAAATGTCACTTTTCCGAAAAACATCACAGGTACGGTTGAACTTGTGGTTGATGCTTTGACGCTTAAAAAAGGGATCGTCCATAATTTACGCGTAAATGCGGAATTAGCAGACGGGGAATTGACATTAAGCCAGCTTCAGTTCCAAGCCCCCGGCGTAACAGATTTTGCCATGTTTGGCTTTGTTCGACCGAAACAAGGCATCCCTAAATTTGAAGGAGATTTGGAATTCTTAACCAGTGATCCAAAAGGGTTGGCCAATTGGTTGGGTGTTGATTTGCCATCGGGCGTGACAAACCGATTAAAAAGAGTTTCTTTCAAATCCAAGGTTGCCGCCGATGCGAATGAAATTACGTTAAGCCTCTTAAATATTAAGGGCGACCGTTCAACTATCACCGGCGGGGCCACTATTGCCTTGCGGTCAAGGCCTTCTTTTGGTGTTGATTTGAATTTGGATAGCATCGATTTAGATGCTTACCAAAACGCATTGCCTCTGCAAAGCGGGCTTGTGTTGCCGCTCAATACAGAACGCGTTGCTCAAACATCCCCACCTACACAAGCTCTCAACACCAAGCTTTCGACAATGGAAATATTAAAGGCATGGACGGCGATGAACGTTTTGAACAATTTTGATGCCAATATGAAACTGCGTGTCGGTGCATTGGGACTTAAAGGGCAAATGTTCAAGAACGTATTGGTAGATGGTACTTTATATGCTGGAAGCCTTGATTTGCGGGCCTTAAGTCTGGGCAACGTTCAAGGTGCTGGAGCCAAAGTATCCGGGAAGTTTAACGGTTTTGGCGGTGTCATCGAAATGAAAGATGTTAAAATAAACGCCCGCGTTAAAGATGCCAAGACGTTGGCAAAGGCGTTTAATGTTCAAGGTATTCCCCAAAACATTGGATCGTTTGCCGTCCATTCAACCATTAATGGCTCAATTTTAAAACCACGATTTAAAACCACGATTTCGGCCTTGAAAGGTCAATTTGGGCTGGACGGAAGCCTATCTTTATTACCCATCGGTTTTGGGTATGAGGGAAAATTCGATGTCAAAAATCCAGATGCTGTGCGCATGTTTTCTGATTTAAACATGGGCTATTTGCCAAAGGGACCGTTGGGCGCGATTGATTTGAAAGGTGACCTGAAAACAAATGGGAAATCAATCAACCTGACCAACGTGGCGGGCGCCATTGGTTCAACGGCCTTGTCAGGTGATATCAATCTGACCAATTTAGTTGCTAAGCCTCGTGTGTTCGCAAGCCTTACGATGGGTGTTGTGAACGTTGATGCGTTTTTACCTCGACCAAAATCAAACGCAAAAAAGACGGCACAGATAGAAACGGCGCCGCGCTTTATGTTGGCGGCCTATGCACCAGATAAACCCTTAACGATGGCCAAGGCCAATTCAGTGCATGCACGTTGGTCGAAAGAAGTTTTCGATCTGGGAATCTTAAACCAAATAGAAGCAGACATAGATTTGTTAGCCGATGGTATCAAATTTGGTGATTACCGATTGGATCAAGCCGACATTCATGCTGGCGTTAAAAATGGCACAATGACCGCTGACCGCATTAGGGGAAATTTGTTTTCTGGTTCGATTAACGGGACGGCACAGGTTCGAACCGATGGACAACCAACCCTTAAAAGCGAATTTTCCTTGTCGGCCCTGAACGTTAGTCAAGCCGTTAAAGCGATGTCTGGCAAAATGTTGGCAAACGGGCAGCTTGGTGCAAATTTTGGGTTCAAGGCCACGGGTTTTAGCCCCGCTGATCTTGTCGGGTCTTTGTCAGGAAAAGGCGATATGCGTATTGTGGGCTTGGACGTTAAAAAGGACGGTAGCGGTACGGCTCTGGCGGGTGTCATCGGGTTGGTATCGGCAATGAATAAATTTGCTTTGCCCATCGGCAACCGCGGTTCAGGCAAGGGCTTGGCCGACGTTGGTTTGAAATTTGATCTTTCTCAAGGTGCGGCGGCGGTTCGCGATTTTACCCTAACGTCCCAAATGGGATCAGGGCAAGGCGCAGGTACCGTGGATTTGGCAAAATGGACGATAGACTTTTCTGGAAAAATGAAAATGGAGGCCAATTTGGTGACGGCGTTGTTATCCAAGGGCCGCCTTGAAATTCAGGAAATTCCCTTTTCTTTGAAAGGGGCCCTAGACAAACCGAAGGTCAATTTTGCGGCGCCCACAGCAGGAACAGGTTCAGGAACAGGCCAAGCTGCCCCCAAAATCAGTCCCTTGCAGCAAATGATGCAACAGGTTTTGCCGGGTGTTTTGCCATCGCAAAAACGGCAACCCCCCAGCCAAGCAGCCCCAAGCGGCGGCACGTTGGCGCCACCACCTCCCCAACAAGGCGGTGATCAAGCAGCCCCCAATTCCACAAACGGTAAATTAACGCCCGAAGAAATGATCCGCCGTTTGATGCAAGGCCTGTAGCTGTACACATAGCGAAATAGCCAACCTAACCTTACACCATTTAAGTCTTGCACCATCTGATATGGTGGAATGTTGTGTTTTTTCTTGCAAAGCCATGCTTAAACATGTATTTAAATTGCAACTTTAATGGGTGTCTTTAAAATTTAAAGGGGGAACGCACAGAATGTTTTGTTATCAATGTGAGCAAACGGCAAGAACAGACACGTCAATCGGTTGTAATACGGAACGAGGAAATTGTGGAAAAGATGCACAAACATCTGATTTGCAAGACCTTTTGATCTATGCCGTTAAGGGCATAGCACAATACAACGTATTGGCTCGTGAAAATGGTCAAGCAGATAACGAAGCTTCGGCTTTTATTTTGGAAGCTATGTTTTCGACCTTAACCAATGTGAACTTTAACGCGGCTCGGTTTACGACTATGTTGCAACAAGCATCATCGATTCGTGACCGGGTTAAGCTTGCGGCTGGCGCCAAAGCGGCTAATGTAGAGGGTCCGGCGGCATGGGTAATTCCTGCCGAAGTTGGCGAGCTTTTGGCGCAGGCCGAGATCGCGGCTGTCCGCGCAGGCGAAGCCGAAGTCGGTGAAGATATTATCGGGCTGCGGGCGATGATCCTTTATGGTGCCAAAGGCGTTTGTGCGTATGCTTATCATGCTTTGATGTTGGAACAACAAGATGATGACGTTTACGCCGGTATCGAGAAAGCCTTGTCATTCTTAGCCGACAATCCAACAGACGTTGATGCTTTGGTTGGTCAAGCTTTAGAGCTTGGTAATGTAAACCTGCGCGTTATGGAAATTCTGGATGCAGGAAACAAAGACAAATGTGGTACACCGGAACCCAGTCAGGCTCGGGTGACACCCAAAGCCGGTAAGGCAATATTGGTCAGTGGTCACGATATGGCAGACTTGGCCGAATTGTTGAAAGCCACCGAAGGAAAGGGTGTTAATGTTTATACCCATGGTGAAATGCTTCCGGCTCACAGCTATCCTGAGCTTAAGAAATATGATCATTTAGTCGGAAACTATGGAACGGCATGGCAGAATCAACAAACCGAATTTGCCGATTTCCCCGGCCCCATTTTGATGACTTCAAATTGTATTATTGAACCAGGACCTTCATACCGCCAACGGATATTTACCGCTGGCCCCGTAGGATGGCCTGGGGTTCGTCATATAGAAAATCACGATTTCACCACATTAATTCAAGCCGCCAAAGGAACGGCTGGGTTTGCAGAAGACGGTGAAGATAAATCCATAACCATCGGGTTCGGTCGTGACGCTGTATTAGGTGTTGCCGGAACCGTTGTAGATGCCGTTAAATCTGGCGACATCAAGCACTTTTTCTTGGTCGGCGGGTGCGATGGTGCAGACACGGGTCGTAATTATTATTCTGACTTTGTTGAACAAACGCCAAATGACACTGTTATTTTAACTTTGGGATGTGCGAAATACCGATTCAATGACCAAGACCTTGGTGACATTGGTGGTATTCCACGTCTGTTGGATATGGGGCAATGCAACGACAGCTATTCGGCTGTTCAGGTCGCCGTGGCCTTGGCAAACGCATTTGAATGCGAAGTCAATGACTTGCCTCTGTCCTTGGTTGTGTCTTGGTTCGAACAAAAAGCAGCTGCTGTGCTGTTAACGTTGTTGGCCTTGAACATCAAAAACATCAGGCTTGGCCCCACGCTTCCCGCGTTTATTACGCCGGCCGTGTTGGATGTTTTAGTTGATGCCTTTGACATTAAAGCAAATACAACGCCCGAAGCTGATCTTGAAGCGATTTTGCAAAAAGCCAGCTAAATTTCTGATAAGGGCTGGGCGAGGAAAAAACCTCACCCAGCCCTTTTTCTATTTTTTTTATGCATAAAGAAGACTTTTGATGTCCAAAACACACACCGTACATTTAACAACACATGATCACAAAGACATCTCATTTGATTGCCGCGAAGACGAACACCTTATCGAAGCGGCAGCAAAAGCCAAAATTACCCTGCCATCAAGCTGTCTTGAAGGAAATTGCGGTGCCTGTCATGGAACGTGTCAAAGCGGCGATTATGAATTGAAATCTCATAATAAAGACGCCCTGCCCACTGAACAAGGTGGGATTTTAATGTGTCGGACTTATCCAAAAAGCGACATCAATATCGAAGTTCCTTCTGATATGGCCCATATCACATCAGGTCCAGCGGCTGAACGGACGGCTGAAATCGTCAGCCTTACAGATACAGGCGGCGGCGTACGCCACCTTGTTTTACGTATCTTGGCGGGTGAAAACGGCGATATGGGGCCGCAATTTGAACCAGGCCAATTTATGGAATTGGAAATACCGGGCACCAACGTACGGCGGGCCTATTCTTTGGCCAATGCCCCCAATTGGGAAGGAACACTTGAGTTTTTAATCCGTATTCAACCCGGTGGGCAATTTTCATCATGGTTAAATGACAAAGCAACTACGGGAGACACACTGCAAATCAAAGGTCCAGAAGGGGCTTTCGTGCTTCAAGCCGGGACCTTAAGTGCTAGACGGTTTGTTGCCGGAGGAACAGGCATTGCCCCAATGCTGTCCATGCTTGAGCAAATGGCTGATTTTCAAGAAGCAAATGAATCCCGGCTATATTTTGGCGTCAACACCGAACAAGATCTCTTTTATTTAAAAGAATTAGAAGAATTAAAGGGACGTTTGCCCAATCTCACAGTGGTGGTGTGTGTTTGGAAACCTGATAATAATTGGCAAGGCTTTACGGGATCACCGGTGGATGCCTTTGAGCATGATTTGAAAACGGATGTCGAAAAAGGGCTAAGCCTTGAAGTATACCTTTGTGGGCCGCCTGGATTGGTTGATGCCACACAAGAGGCCGCGCAAAAAAATGGTTTGTCAGCCGACAGCATCCATTGCGAACGTTTTCTGCCAGCATGATTTGCAGAAAGGTTGAAAATTAGCCTTTATCCCACTGGGTCAAGACAAAGACACGCAGGGCTGACGACAAATTGGTGGTGCGGGCATGGTCAACGCTGGTGACCAAACTGTTTAAGGATACATCCTGCTTTTTTGCAATGTCTTTGAGCCGTTGCCAAAACGCATTTTCCAAGGACACAGATGTTTGGTGCCCATCTAACAACACAGAATGCTTTTGCATTTGGTAATCAGGACCGGATAAATCTTCGTTCATTTTGTTTTGTACCCTTTATGTTTTGCCGTTTGTTTTGTTGGTTTTGGCCAGTTTAATACGGCGCCCGGCTTCCCATGAACGGCGAGCCCAATCACAAAGTTCTTGTTCGTTATCCAGCAAACGCGCAGGGCATTCAAAATAAGACCGGATGATTCGGTTTCCGTCATCAAAGGGATTAAATGGTTGCATACCTTCGCTAATAAAATCATCGCGGTTTTGGTCATCAACCTTGAAAAACAAGGTATCTCCGAAAAGCAGGGCAAAAATGGTACCGTCTAAATACAGGCCTGCTCCGCCAAACATATTACGGGCTTGAACCTGACCAATAGGTTCTAAAAGCTCAACGATATAGTTTCTAAATTCAAAACTGATTGCCATTACAATACATTCTCAGACAACTTGAATACAACAATGGTGCCCATTCAAATCCCCATTGAATGCGTAACCAATTTATAGATACGTTCGTTTTATAGCCAGCGTTGAAAGCTGGTACTGACAGGCAATTGCGAGTTTCTGCTTGATAGACGGATTTTGGACACTTCTAATATAGGTTAATATGTACAGCTTGGGATTACAGCCTTTTGGTATGTTCAAAAATATCCTTCTAATAAATGGTGATTTATGAGGGTGTTTTTAAAACGTTTGTAATTGTATCCCCAAGCTTTTTGATATCGCTTTCACAGTTGATGATTTTATCCAGCAATTCATGGCGAGGGCTTGCATGGTTTGTGTGATTATTAAAAATACGTAGCGGATTTTCACCAAAATTATCAATAGCGGTGTTCAATAATTTCAATTTCACATCCTCTCCCGCATCATCCGCATGGCGCTTATAACCATAAAATGTCATAGAAGTTGCAACTTTGTATGTGTAATTTTCGCGTAATCGCGCCGTAAAACCATATTGGCGCGCCGCGAACCAACCGAGCCCTATAATCGGTGCCATTTTAGATGCATGAACAAGTGCATATTTCCAGTCGCCAAATTGGTTGGTTTCTGTAAAAAAGAAAACCTCTAAACTTGCCAAGGCCATGATTGAAATACCAAACAAACTCACTCACAATAATTGAGTATATTTCAATGCATCATCTCTTTGAATCAAGGCGCCAACTAGGCTGGCTTGATTGGTTAACCCAAGAATGGATTTAGCTTCATCCCTATATTTTTCAAATTCATCAAAAAGTTTGTTTTGTTGTTTCAATTAAACCTTAATGCGGCAAGATTGTTTCGACCCATGCGTTTAGGTTTCGGTCATATTGGAATCCGAGCTTTCGTTTAGGGGTGGTCTGGGCATTAAGGTCGATATCGGTTTCCATGCCTTCGATCCATACAAACGTTCCGTCTTGGTTTTCATCCGCACCGCGCCGGGTGGCCCGTTCGAACGAGTCCATGGGGAGGCTACGTTGGGTGTGTTGTCCATCAAATGTGCAAACTTCAAATGTTAATGACATGCTTAATTCCTTTTTCTCAAATGGTTCTGTAAGTTTTAATATACACATGTTCTTGTTTTGTTCCAGTTATTTTTTGCTATTTTGCGGGCCTCATGTAAATAATGAATTGCGAGCTTGCTCTCAATTTCAAAATCCGTACCCTTTATGGAAATGTATGGAGAGCCTGTGATGTTTAAGTATTTGTTTTTAGGGTTAACGTTTGTGGTTGGGTTATTGTTCACCCAAACGGTCAAGGCTGCCCAAGACAATCCAGTTTTTTCATTCCCCGTCGATTGCGTGATTGGCAAGACTTGTTGGATACCCAATTATGTGGATTTAAAACCTGGAAAAGGCGTGCTGGATTATGCTTGTGGCCATGCCACATACGATGCGAAACCCGGTGACCAGCACAAGGGTACTGACATTGCTGTGCAAGATTTAACAGCGGTCAGGAACGTGGTGTTGGTGTATGCCGCCGCCGATGGGGTTGTTCAAAACTGGCGCGATGGAATTGATGATATCGACGTTCGTGATCGTCAAAAAGCGCTTTCTAGCGCCATGTTTTGCGGAAATGCCGTGCGCTTGAAACATAAAAATGGCTATGTCACTCAATATTGCCATATGAAAAAGGGATCTGTTTTTGCCCGCAAAGGCGAACGGGTGCGGCGGGGCGACGTCATTGGTCATGTGGGCCTATCCGGTCAAACCATGTTCCCGCATTTGCATTTTGAAATCACCAAAGACGGCAAGGTCGTTGATCCATTTGCGGGCATAAATCGCAAAGCCAAATGCGGTGTTGGCGAACACCCATTGTGGGATAAAGCCACCTTGGCCAAAACTCCATACCAGCCAACCGCCATATATAACATGGGTTTTTCCTTTGAACGGCCCGATTTCAAAAACATTGCCAAAGGTTTGTACAAGGCTAAACAAGCATCAACGCACGCTCCGGCGTTGGTGGTTTGGGCGGAAATGTTTAGACTTAAAGCCAAGGACAGAATTCAAATTAATTTGATTGATCCAACGGGCAAAATCATCGTCAAGAGCAAAGTCTCCCCATTGAAATCCGACAAAGCCAGTTATACGGCATTTAGCGGTAAACATCCCGTTGGGGGTAAATGGCAACCGGGCGTGTACACGGGGCAAATTAAATTAATGAGGTCCAAACAGATATTTGTAAAAACACAAAAGATTGATATCCGCTAGGTTACGATGTTTAAAAACAGCCATAGGAATCCACCATGACACAACAATTCGCATCCGATAACGCCGCGGGCGTTTGCCCCGAAGCCTTGGCGGCGTTCGTCAAAGCCAATGAAACCGGACACGAAGTCCCTTATGGCGATGACAGCTGGACGCAAAAAGTATGTGACCGCATTCGCAATTTGTTTGAAACCGATGCCGAAGTCTTCTTTGTGTTCAATGGCACCGCCGCTAATTCATTGGTTTTAGCATCCATCTGTCAGTCCTTTCATTCTGTGATTTGCCATGAAAAGGCTCATATTGATAACGATGAATGTGGCGCGCCGGGTTTTTTTTCCGGCGGGTCCACTTTGCTAACGGCGGTTGGTCCTGATGGTAAATTAACACCCGATGCTATTAACGAACTGGTGACACGCCGTAGAGACATTCATTATCCCAAGCCTCAAGCCATTTCCTTGACCCAATCGACCGAGGTCGGAACGGTGTATTCCGTTCCAGAAATTCAAGCCATATCTAAAATGGCCAAACGTCATAATCTTCACATCCATATGGATGGGGCCAGATTTGCCAATGCGGTGGCCTCGCTAAACGTCAGCCCCGCCGACATAACGTGGCGAGCGGGTGTTGATGTGTTGGTGTTTGGAGGCACCAAAAATGGGCTTCCGGTGGGCGAGGCCGTTGTATTTTTTAACAAAGACTTGGCCGTGGATTTTGCCTATCGTTTGAAACAAGCGGGGCAATTGGCCTCGAAAATGCGGTTTATTTCCGCCCCGTGGTTAGGCTTGTTGGAAAATGATGTGTGGTTGAAAAATGCCCGTCATGCCAATGCCATGGCAACCAAGCTTTATGACCGCGTCAAAGATATTCCCAGCGTAAATGTTATGTTTGACCCCCAAGCTAATGGCGTGTTTTTGGACTTAACAAAAGACGTCCGCGAAGGTTTGTGGGCCAAAGGTTGGAAATTTTATGCCTTTATTGGGGCGAGGGGCTGTCGTTTTATGTGCGCGTGGGATTTGCAACCCGAAACCGTGGATCGTTTATGTGATGATATCAAGGAATTAACCCATGATTGATCTGTATACTTGGAGCACGCCAAACGGCACCAAAGTGTCAATTTTGTTGGAAGAACTTGGCCTTGATTACACCGTTCATGCCATCAATATTTTAAATGATGAACAGTTCAGGCCTGAATTTTTAAGCATTAATCCAAACAACAAAATCCCTGCTATTGTTGATCATGATGGACCAAACGGCAAACCCATAACGGTGTTTGAATCCGGCGCGATTTTGATGTATTTGGCGGAAAAAACAAACAGCACTTTGTTGCCGCCATCAGGGGCGGATCGTTATGCAACGTTGCAATGGCTGATGTTTCAAATGGGTGGCGTGGGGCCTATATTTGGGCAAGTGCATCATTTTTGGAAATTTGCGAAACAAGACGTGCCGTATGCCAAAGAACGCTTTAAGTCAGAAATGGAACGGGTTTATGGCGTGTTGGACAAACAATTATCAAAACATGATTTTTTGATTGGCGATCAATATACCATTGCCGACATTGCGATGTATCCTTGGGTGGCTCGGTTTGGATGGCATCCATGTGATTTAGATGATTTTTGCCATGTTAAGCGATGGTATGATAGTTTAAGCGCAAGGGAATCCGTGAAAAAAGGGATGGAAATACCGTATGAGTAACTTGGAAAAAGATACCGTTAAACGAGTGCGTAAAGCCTTGATTGATGTTGGATTGTCAAATGACATTGTGGAAATATCAGAAACCGCTCACACCGCCGTTGATGTTGCCAAAGCCTTGAGCGTTGAAGTCGGCGCGGTTGTCAAAACATTAACCTATACGGTTGGAAATCGGTACGTGTTGGCACTGGTTGCCGGCAATCATCAATGCAAAACGGAACAGTTGCCTCGCGTGTTGAGCCTAGAAGGAACCGTCATTCGCCCTACGGGTGATTTAGTACGGGCGATTACGGGTTTTCCTACGGGGGGGATTTCGCCCATTGGTTTGGTGGCTAAATTACCCATGGCTATTGATGCCAGCCTCAAGAAGTTTGAAAAAATTTATGTCTCAGCAGGCCATTCTCATTGCGTATTTGCGACCACTGTTGATGAATTAAAACAGCTGACGGGCGGGGTTATTACTTACGCCGTGGCAGGGCCAAAAGAGGGGGCCAAGGCCGAACCAGAAATAACCCAGTAAACCCCTTGGTTGGGGGGGGAGGCTGGCTTTTTCAGCTACTTCACGATACCAATTGAAAATGGGTTTAAAATGGGTTTAAAATACCATTACAATAAATTCTCAGACAACATGAATACAGCAATGCAGATCATTAAAACCCCCGTTGAATGCGTAATCAGTTTATAGATTCTTTCGTTTTTTAGCCAGCGTCTTACGGCCTTGGCGGCAAAGGCTAGGGGCAATTGCCAGACAGCGTTGATAACAATTAAACTGAACGATAAGGTCATTAATTGAGCGGTCACGTCATTTTTCGTGGTGTCGATGAAATTTGGAAATAAGGCCAAAAACAACAATATTACTTTTGGGTTCAAAAGATTGCACAGCACGGCATCCCTAAATGCCTTGTGATTTGAAACGGTTGGCTTGCCCTTAGCCCCAATGTGCAACAGACCTTGTTCGCGAAAGGCTTGAATGCCGATCCATCCAATGTATGCAGCGCCCACAACCGCCACGAATTTGAAAGCCAAAACATTGGCAACAATCAAGGCCGAAATACCAAAAACGGCTAAAAGTGTGTGCCCAACTAAGCCAAATTGAACCCCCAATACGGTAAATAAACCGACGTTTCGCCCAGAACTTAAAGAATACCGTAAAATAAGTAATGTATCTGGTCCAGGCGTCAATACCGTGGCCGAAGCCGCCAATAGAAAAGTCAAATAGGTGGATAATTCAATGGGAAAATTCACAGGCAAATCCTTAGCCGATTATCGGCTATAGCTTAACCAGATCGCATAAAGGTGTCTATGGTATCAACGGCATGGTGCCAATTTTCAAGTTCCGTGCGCCCAGATTTTTTACGTGGTTTGAAGCCATGGTCACCGTCTTCTAGGTACGAGACTTGGATCGTATCCGGCAATTCAAGTTTGGACACTTCGTCTAAGCCGCCAAAAGTATCGCGGGTACCTTGTAAAATCAACGTCGCCGTTTGAATGCCTAATAAATGTTCCAAACGTCCGGCGGCTTTTTCAGGCTTTCCGGGAGGATAAAAGGGGTACCCTAAACACACCAATCCTGATACGGAATGGTTTTGGTCGTCTAATTGGCGGGCCATCATAGAGGCAAGACGACCTCCCATGGACTTGCCGCCTATCCACAGGTTATCACGCCCAAAATGATCAATTACGGCGCACCAAGTATCTAATAATACCGGCGCGCGGTTGGGTGGTCGACGTTTGCCATCGACACGACGTTGGGCCATATAAGGAAATTCAAAACGTACACAACGGTGCCCAAGGTTGCCAATTTCTATGCCAAAATAATTCATGAACGGGCTGTCCATAGCGGCCCCGGCCCCGTGGGCTAAAACAATGGTTTTAGGCGCTTTATCTGGCCCATTGATTATAAAATCAGGAAGTGACATGAAGATTTAGGCCTTAAATTCGGCAAAAAAATCATTGCCCTTGTCGTCGACAATAATAAAGGCCGGAAAGTTTTCAACTTCGATTTTCCATACCGCTTCCATGCCTAATTCTTCGTATTCCACGCATTCCATATGTTTGATGGATCTTTCGGTCAGTTGAGCGGCCGCGCCGCCGATGGAACCCAAATAAAAGCCGCCATGTTTTTTGCAAGCATCTGTGACCATTTGGGACCGGTTGCCCTTGGCTAACATAATCATAGAGCCACCAGCCGCTTGGAACTGGTCGACATAACCATCCATGCGTCCCGCCGTGGTGGGGCCAAAGGACCCAGCAGCATAGCCCTTGGGCGTTTTGGCAGGGCCAGCGTAATAAACAGGATGGTTTTTGAAATAATCGGGCAAGGGCTCACCCGCATCTAACCGCTCTTTAATTTTGGCGTGGGCTAAATCGCGAGCTACAATTAAGGTTCCCGTCAATTTTAGGCGCGTTTTTATAGGGTATTGCGAAAGTTGCTCAAGCACGTCAACCAAGGGCTTTGAAATATCGACGTCAACCACTTCACCGGATAGTTCGTCTTCATTGATGTTGGGCAAATGGCGGGCCGGATCTGTTTCCAAACGTTCAATGAAAATGCCATCCGTAGTGATTTTGGCTTTGACTTGACGGTCAGCGGAACAGGATACACCGATACCCACAGGGCAAGATGCGCCATGACGTGGTAAACGGATCACCCGCACATCATGACAGAAATATTTACCCCCAAATTGGGCGCCAATGCCAAATTTTTGGGTCATTGCGAGCACTTGGGCTTCCATTTCTAAATCGCGAAAGGCATGTGCCGATTTGTCGCCATGGCTGGGCAGACCGTCAAGATCATGGGTTGATGCCATTTTTACGGTCTTTAGGTTCATTTCAGCCGACAACCCACCGATGACGATGGCCAAATGATAAGGCGGACAGGCGGCCGTCCCCAAATTGATTAATTCTTCCCGTAAAAATGATTTCATTGATTTTGGGTTTAATAAAGCCGCCGTTTTTTGGAATAAATAAGTCTTGTTGGCCGATCCACCACCCTTGGCAATAAATAAAAACTTATAAGCATTGCCAGCGGTGGCTGCGATGTCGATTTGGGCTGGAAGATTGGTGCCTGTGCCTAATTCTTCAAACATCGACAATGGTGCCAATTGGCTGTAACGCAAATTGTTATTTGTATAGGCTTCTCGCACGCCTTGGCTAAAGGCACGTTCTTCTTGCCCACCCGTAATCCACACATTTTCCCCTTTTTTTGCCGAAATAATAGCGGTCCCGGTGTCTTGGCACATGGGTAAGACACCCCCTGCGGCAATATTTGCGTTTTTCAGCAATTCAACGGCGACGAAACGATCATTAGCAGAAGCTTCGGGGTCATCCAAAATAGCGCGCACTTGAGCCAAATGAGCAGGACGCAAAAAATGGGCAATGTCATGAAAGGCACGGGCTGTTAGGGCGGTAAGGCCTTGGGGAGCGATTTCTAAAATTAATCGTCCCATTATCGAATGGGTCTGAACCCAATCCCCGTCCAAACGGTCGTATTCAGTCTGATCAGGGGTTAGTGGGAACATTTCAGAAAAGGGGGTGTTGTTCATGGTTGGCCGCCCAAATGTTTTAAAGAAAGGGACTATTTTTTACGAAAGGCATCAAGGGTGATAACTTCCCCGGTTTTAGGTTCGTCATCGCCATCGCCATTCTTTTGATCGGCTGATTGCGGAACAGGTTCATTAAACAATGTATCTAGCGATTCAATTGAGCCGTTGGGGAATTCATTGAATTCCATGATTTCGCCATCTTCATCTTCAAATTCTTCTTCTATATCTAACATTTTAAGTTGCAACGCAAAGTTAACAGACGGGTCGGCAAAAGAAACCACAGACGTATAAGGAATTTTAAGAAATTCTTTTTTTCCGCCAAAGCTTAACGAAACAGAGAAAAAATCGTCATTGACATCAAGGTCGTCAAATTGATGCTGCAACACGATGGTCATGTCGTTGGGGTGTTGTGCGCGAATATGGCCTGAAATATCGACACCTTCGTCTTGTGTCATAAATGAAATGTAGAAATGATGATCGCCGGGAAGCCCATGTTTAGAAACATGGGAAAGTGTCTTTTTGATAACGCTGCGCAGCGCTTCTTCTACCCAGATGTCGTAACGAAGCGTTTCGTCGGTCATATGCCCTCGCAATAAAAAAGCGGGTTATCAAAGGTGCTGTTTCTAGCCTATAAGATTCTAGCCTATAAGAGCCTATGGGAACAGCAGAATTAAGTGGGGAGCTTCTGTTGCTAGGTGCTCCCCGAACCCCGTGGTTGCTTAGCGATTAAGCGGCAACCGCAAATGCTTCATTATCGTTTGCATTTGTAAAAATAGCCCGATAACGGTGGTACAATACCGAGCAAAAGTTCATACTTTTACCACGCTCGTCGATCCTGTTTCGCCCCCATTTGGTCCACCTAAAGCCTGAGCTTCAGGCCAAAATAGGTAGGAAATAAGCTTTTAAAGTAACGGTTTAGCTTATTTCAATTTGGTGGAGGCGCCGGGTACCGCCCCCGGGTCCGAAACGCTTATTCTGTACAACGTTTATTGCCATAGTCGGTTACCCGACACATACAATATAATCCTAATGTGCCGTGTTTGCAAAAGGTTGCGGTATAAAATTTGAAATAATATTAAAAAAGCAGAGGTGGGGCCAAAAAGCCATCAATTGTCCCTATGGGGATCGTTACGAATTTTTTGCTTTATGCTATGATCACTCAACGAATCGCTAAAGGTGATCGATTGGATTTTCTTTCGAAAAGTGTGGGCTGTACAGCCTGCAGATGGGGGCGTTTAAGTCTATGGGGGCGTTTAAGTCTATGGCTGCAGATATTTTTATCGTTGATGACCAAGGACCTGAAGCAACGGCAATGCTTCAGGCGTTGTATTCCAGATCCGGGGAAAGCGCGCGCACGCATTTACAACAAGTTATAGAGCGTGGGTCTGCTAAATTTATGGAAAATTATTACGTGGGTTATGGCCATGCCTCGATCGGGGATTGTGGGTCAACCACGTTATTTGTCGAAGGCCTTTCGGTTTTGGCCTGTAAAGCGTTGCAAGATAATCCGCTCTATAGCGGTCAGGAAAGCTCTACCCGTTACATTGATTTTTCAAAGCAAAAGATTATTGATCCCATAAACACACCACAATCAAAAGCGATCTTGGATAAATGGATGGATTTTTATCTATCCAGTCTAGCCCCCCTTGATGCCGCCTTGAAAAAACAATTTCCGATGGCTGAGGGCGAAAAACCTAAGGTCTGGGAAAATGCGATCAAGGCCCGTGGCTTTGATGTTTTGCGTGGCTTTTTACCGGCGGGTATTACTTCACAATTGGCATGGGCAACGAATTTGCGCCAAGCGGCTGATAAACTTCATTTAATGCGTCATCACCCCCTGTCTGAAGTCAGAAACATTGCCAAGGGGTGCCTTGCCACCTTGAAAGAAAAATATCCCAGCAGTTTTAGCCATAAGGAATATCCCAAAACCGAAGCTTATTTAGCCAATACGGCGGCTAAAACCAATTATTTAGAAAATAGCTTTTTTGCCGCTAACCAAACGGATTTGTCCTTTTCAACCACGGTTGATAACCAAACCCTTGAAGAAGCAGAAATGGATGTAATTAAGGGACGTCCGCCACGCACCAATTTGCCACGTTATCTTGATAGTTATGGCCAATATACGTGTACGTTTGATTTGGATTATGGGTCGTACCGCGATTTGCAACGGCATAGAAATGGTGTTTGCCGGATACCTTTGTTAACCGGAGAACGCGGCTTTCACCAGTGGTATCTAGATGAATTACCACGGGATTTGAAAACAAAAGCGAAAGCCTTGATCGTCGAACAATTTGCTCAGATTGAAGCGCTAGATGCCCGCGTTGAAGACAAACAGTACTTTTTTCCGTTGGGAGCCAAGGTGCGGTGTCAAACCGTATATACCTTGCCGCAAATGATCTATGTGATAGAGCTTAGGTCTCAAAACACGGTGCATTCGACCTTGCGCGATGTCATGCATTGGATGCACGGGGAAATGGAACGATATCATCCAAACCTTACATTGCACACCGATTTGAAATCTTCCCGATTTGATACAAAACGGGGCACCCAGACCATCTTTAAGCGCAAAGAATTTGACAATGAAGTCGCGCAATAAAAATCTTGTAATGATGAACAATTGTCTTTTTTGACAACTCGGGGCATTTTCGAATACATTCAATAAAAATGTTGTAAAACTCATCACTTAAAGTGAAAATAGTTGCTTTGAGAATCGGTTGATGTGAATACATGCCGCATGCGGGGAAAGTTCTATAATGGCGTACGATTCAAATAGAAAAATATTTTCGGCTGAACGTAATTTGATGAAAATGCATGGTGTGCAACCCGTTCATCATGTTGCCCCAAGCGTTGATAATAAAGCCGTCCTTACAGCGCTTAAAGAAATCAAAGTCCTTTTACAAGAAACGAAGGCCGAAGTTGCCGAGGTTGCCGCGCCTGCATCAGTTTCCGCTCAACCTCTCGAAGATCTTCCTGAAATGTCTATGTTGCGTGGCCAATTGAAGGATATGAAAGCAAGTATCGACAAAACCAAATCTGAAATTGCGGCTTTGCACAAACCAGGCGACAGTGACAGGGACGATAAATTTGTCACTGCTGCGATGGAATTAGATGCGATTGTTAAGGCTACGGAAGTCGCCACGAACAACATTCTGGGTTCAGCCGAAGACATTGATGATTTGGCTCGCGAAATCAAAGAACGCATCAACGACGTAAAAGCCATTGATCAATTAGATTCCATCGCGAACGCAGTGATTAATATTTTTGAAAATTGTAACTTCCAAGATATCACCGGACAACGCACGGGCAAGGTGGTCAAAACCATCAACTATCTAGAAGATCGCATCCTCACCATGATTGGCATTTGGGGTGAAGAAGAATTTGAAGGTATTGAATTGCCGGATGATTTGCGAACGGAAGATGAAAAATTGTTGGAAGGGCCTCAATTGGAAGGCCAAGGTATTTCTCAAAACGACATCGATTCCCTGTTCGACTGACCCTCATTTTCAAGAGCCAGTCGACAGTGGCTCAATGTTATTTAACGGCCTTTCAAAAACGCCATCATGGTATCGGCATCTGAAACTTCAAAAGGGTCGGTGGGGCAGCTGTCTTCGTAGCCGGGCTCTGAAAACATTTTTTTGATTTCGCCATTTTCCACATACATGGAATAACGCCACGAACGCATGCCGAAACCCAAATTTGATTTATCAACCAACATGCCCATTTTGCGGGTAAATTCACCGTTTCCGTCTGGCAATAAAAAGACATTTTTGGCTTTTTGTGACAAACCCCATTGGTACATGACAAAGGCATCGTTGACTGAAATGCAAACGACAGCATCTACGCCTTGGGCCTTGAATTCGTCATAGATTTCTTCGTAACGCGGTAAATGGCTGGTAGAACAGGTTGGCGTGAAAGCGCCAGGCAAAGAAAAGACAACGACATTTTTGTTTTTAAAAACATCATCGGTGCTTAAATCTTTCCAATCAAAGGGGTTGTCACCACCAATAGATTCGTCACGAACGCGGGTTTTGAAAATGGTATTGGGGACTTGTGTCATTTTTAGATTTCTCCGGAATATGAAAAGCGATATAGACATTATATACTTATTTTATAGTACATTAAAATATTTTTTAGAAAAATTCTTAATAAAATTTTATATTTTTAAAATGGTTAAACCAAGCTCCTCTATTTCTTTTGAAAACCTTTACACTTCATTTGCCGGAGAATAAAAAGGCGCATTTCCGTTTTAACAACTTTCTTGATTTTTGGTGCTTTAACGGTAATGCCAGAAAATGCCGCCGGAAGCTATTCAGCTAGGCTTGTGGATCAATTCGTGTCTTGGTGCACGACTTCGCAAAACCAACCCCAAACGGTATGTTCGTGCGCGGTTAACAAAGCTGCTATTGAAATCTCGGCTTCCAGCATGGCGTCATTTTTAAATGCTTCCTCTGGCAACGGCATGGCGGCTATGTCCCAAGGCGTAGGCGCCACGGCTTTGCAAATCGTGACTACATGTGCCGCCAGCAGTGGAAATGCCGGAGCCAACACCGGGTCATTAATGAAGTCGCTTGGCGGGGCCTTTGGTCAGTAGCCAACCCTTTACACAATAATCTTTGGGCTGACTGTAACTTTAGCCTTTATGATGTGGCTCGCCATGTCCCACACGGTCTCAGCAATCTCTTTGTATGCTTTGGCATGGGGGCCGTCGGGGGTTTGGTCAACGATGGGGTGCCCGCCATCAGATGCTTCGCGGATTTTAATATCTAGGGGAATTTCCCCTAAAAAATCCACGTGCAATGCGTCGGCTTCGGCTCGTGCTCCCCCGTGGCTAAATATATGGGTGTGTTCCCCGCATTTTGGGCATTCAAAATAGCTCATATTCTCAACAATGCCCATCACAGGAACATCAACTTGACGGAACATGTTCAAGCCTTTTCGGGCATCTAACAAAGCGATATCTTGGGGTGTGGACACGATAATAGCCCCGGTTAAAGGGACCTGTTGAGAAATCGTCAATTGAGCATCACCCGTGCCGGGTGGCATGTCGATCAACATTACGTCCAATTCACCCCATGCGACATCTTTCATCATTTGTTGAAGTGCGCTTTGCACCATCGGCCCGCGCCAAATTACGGGGGCATCTTCTTCAACCAGAAAACCCATCGACATGCATTGGATGCCATGGCCTTTCATGGCATCCAATTGTTTGCCATCGCTTGACGTTGGTTCGCCTGAAATGCCTAACATCCGAGGCATGGACGGCCCGTATATATCAGCATCCAACAGCCCCACTGTTAAGCCCATGTCTCGCAACGCCAAAGCCAGATTTGCCGTGGTGGTGGATTTGCCAACACCGCCCTTACCTGATGCCACCGCGATGATTGCTTTGACTCCGGGCAACAATGGTTCTTGAGGCTTGGGCGGAGTTTGAGGTGGCGGGGGTGTGTGATTGTGGTCATGCCCGTGATCATGATCATGATCATGATTGTGTTCAGCTTGTTTAACGGCTTGTGCGGTTAATACGACGGTGGCTGTGAGCACGCCATCTAAGTCATGAACCTTTTGTTCGGCCTCTTTGCGAAGAGGCTCGGCACCTGCGCCAACCTGTGGATCAACGACAATGGAAAAGAGCACATGGCCGTCTTGGATTTGCAGACCTTCAACCATATTTTTGTCAATAATGCTCTGACCACCGTCCATGATTGTGTTCAACGCATCAATAATTTTTTCTTTTGTGACTTGTGACATACTTGCAATCCCTGAAAACGAGCAGATATTCATGTACAAGCCAATTTGCTTTTGCCTGTGCGGTGTTGACATTGCGCGGTTGCGCAGGCTGGCTTATAACGTACGAGAGCCTTGATATAGGGGCTTTGAGTTGAAATTAAAACTGAAAAGGCTGGAAAAGGATGCAAATTCTTAACAGCCGCAGAGTTTATGAACTGAAGGAAATATAGCGGATGTCATGGAAACCACAAGGTGGCGGCGGGCCATGGGGTAACAGCGGCGGCGGAAATGGCCCGACCGGTGGCGGCACTCAACCTCCCGATATCGAAGAAATGTTGCGCCGTTCACAGGATAATCTTAAAAATTTCATGCCAGGTGGCGGAAATTCTGGGCGCATGGTCACCTTGGTGATAGCGGCGGTATTTGCTTTGTGGATGTTCAGCGGTACGTACCGTGTTGAAGCTGGTCATCAAGGTGTGGTGATGTTGTTTGGCAAACATATGCCAACCAAAGATTCAAGCCCCGGGTTAAATTGGTTTTTTCCTTCCCCTATCGGTAAAGTCTTTACGCCAAACGTTGAAACGGTCCGCCGCATTGATGTCGGCTTTCGTGGCAGCGTACAAAATACAGGATTTAGCCGTTCCGTAACGCCAGAACGGGCTGTGTTGGCAGAAAGTTTGATGTTGACCAATGATCAAAACATTATTGATGTTCAGTTCACAGTACAATGGAAAGTCAAAGATGCTGCCAACTTCTTGTTCAGCATTCGGGACCCAGAAGGCACCGTTAAGGTTGCTGCCGAAAGTGCTATGCGCGAAGTGATCGGTCAGACCAATTTGGAAAACGCATTGACCACAGATCGTCAAATGGTCCAAGACAAAACCCGTGAATCCTTGCAAGTGATTTTGGATGATTTGAAGTCAGGCATCACCATTTTACAAGTTCAATTGTTGAAAGTTGATCCGCCGGCTCAGGTTATTGATGCGTTTAACGATGTTCAATCGGCGCGCCAAGATTTGGATCGCAAAAAGAACGAAGCCGAAGCTTATGCTAACAAAGTCGTTCCGACCGCGCAAGGTCAGGCCGCACAAATGTTGCAACAAGCTGAAGCTTATAAAGAACAGGTGACCAAAGAAGCAGAAGGTGAAGCTAAACGGTTCCTTTCTGTTTATAAAAGTTATAAGGCCGCCAAGGATGTGACAACTCAACGGATATATTTGGAAACCATGGAAGCCATTTTGAAAAAATCCAATAAAGTCATTATTGACCAAAAAAATGGTGGGGCTATTCCATATATGGCTCTTCCTGAATTGAATAAAAGTCATGGAGGCCAAAAATGAGTAAAGGTTTAGCTATATTGGGAGGTCTTGTTGCCGTTGCTGGTGTCGTTATGTCGTCAGCGATGTATACGGTTGACCAGACCGAACAAGCCATGGTCATGCAATTTGGTAACCCTCAGCGTCAAGTGAGCGAAGCGGGCCTGCATTTCAAAATGCCGTTTGTCCAAGACGTGGTTTATTACGATAACCGCGCGCTTGATCTTGACCCGCCTCCGGGGCAGGTGATTTTGAATGACCAAAAACGAATTAATGTTGATGCTTTTGCTCGTTATCGCATTGTCGATCCGTTACGGTTTTTCCAAGCTCTGCGTACCGAAGATCACTTACGTGATCAAGTCGGGCGGGTGTTAAATGCATCTGTTCGGAACTCGATGGCGCGCAACAGCCTCAGCGATCTTTTGTCGGCTAAACGCGATGATATTATGTCCGAAATTGAACAACGTTTGGCAAGTGAAACAAAGGATTACGGCATTCAAATTCTAGATGTTCGCGTCGTAAGGACTGATTTGCCACCGGAAATTTCGCAAAACGTTTATAACAGGATGCGTTCTGAACGTGTGAAAGAAGCCAACCAGCTTCGTGCCGATGGTGAAAAGGCCAAGCTTGAAATTACCTCGCGGGCGGATCGTGACAAGGTCGTGATCATTGCTGAAGCCCGGCGTCAATCTGATATCTTACGAGGTGAAGGAGAAGGCGAACGCAACCGAATATTAGGTGCGGCCTATGGACAAGACCCCAAATTCTTTGCGTTTTATCGTTCTATGACGGCTTACAAGGCGTCCATGGGCAATGGCGATGCGAATATGGTTCTTTCCCCAAACAGCGATTTCTTCCGCTTTTTCTCTGATCAAACAGGGACGCAACAATAATAACGTTGTTTGCGAAACGAAACAAAAACGTGCTGGTTTTCTTGTGTCTTCAAGCAGGCCAGTACGTTTTCGCTAAGGTCAAGGTATGACAGATTTAATAACGGCCTTTGGCTTGATGCTTGTGATCGAAGGCCTGCTTTACGCTTTGTTTCCGAATTTTATGAGGCGATCTATGGCCCAATTGTTGGCATTGGCTGATGCCCAAATCCGCGCTTCGGCTTTGATTACAGCATTCATAGGATTGGGGGTCGTATGGCTCGTTCGAGGCTAAAAATGGCCAAAAGTTGCCATATTTCGTCCGTAATGTAGTTTTAATGATCTCTTGAAAAAATAAATTCATCCTTAAAATATAGGATATGGAATGGCTAAAATGAAAAAAATGAAAACAAACATCTTTGGTGTTTTTCCCCGTCAGATGGTTGTCATGTCTGTGCTGGTTATGGTGGCATTCGTTGGACAAGGCATACAAATGGCTTCAGCCAAAGCCGCCCCGGAAAGCTTTGCTGACCTTGCCGCAAAATTGCTTCCGGCGGTGGTGAATATTTCCACCACACAGGTTATTGAAAGCCAACCACAACAGAATATGCCGCAATTCCCACCGGGATCACCGTTCCAAGATTTTTTCAAAGATTTCATGGATAAAAATGGAAAAGGAAAAGGCAACAAGCGCCACAAACGCAAAGCAACCTCTTTGGGGTCTGGATTTGTGCTAGATTACAGAACCAACGGTGACGCTTATGTTGTAACCAACAATCATGTCATCAAGGATGCCGATGAAGTCCATGTGATCTTGCAAGATGATACCCGTATGAAGGCGACCATCGTGGGGCGAGACACCAAAACGGATTTGGCTGTGTTAAAAGTCCATACTGATCGCAAACTAGCATCTGTTCCTTTTGGTGATTCCACAAAATCTCGCGTAGGGGATTGGATTGTTGCCATTGGTAATCCTTTTGGGCTTGGCGGAACAGTAACCGCTGGGATCGTGTCAGCACGTGGTCGTAATATAAATTCTGGGCCTTATGATGACTTTATTCAAACCGATGCTTCGATCAATCGCGGTAATTCCGGTGGCCCGATGTTTAATATGAACGGTGAAGTTGTTGGCATTAACACCGCCATTTATTCTCCAAGCGGAGGTAGCGTTGGTATTGGTTTTGCCATTCCCAGCTCCACCGCCGCTCCTGTTATTCGCCAGCTCATTGATCACGGACAGGTGCAACGGGGTTGGTTGGGTGTCCACATCCAAGTGGTGACAAAGTCCATTGCCGAAAATTTGGGCTTGAAAAAAGCCGAAGGAGCCTTGGTCGCTAGTGTTGTTGAAGATGGTCCAGCCGCCGCATCCGGCATTTTGGCGGGTGACGTCATTTTGCAATTTGACGGTAAGAAAGTTTCTGAAATGCGGAAGTTGCCGCGTATTGTAGCCGCAACCGAAGTCGGTAAAGCCGTTACTGTAAAAGTTTGGCGTGATGGCGCCATGGCATCGTTAAAGGTGACCATTGCCAAATTAGATGATCAGACGGCGGCTATTCCCGCCAATGCTGTTCGACCGGATGTTCAACGTGAACAATCTCAAGACGTGTCTCAATTGGGGCTGAAATTGGATGGTATAAATTCATCCGTAAAAAATCAGTTCAAGCTGCCGGATAATGTTGAAGGTGCGGTGGTGATGGATGTCGATCCAAATGGCCCGGCTTTTGCCGAAGGGGTGCGTCCGGGTGACATTATTTCAGAAGTTAATCAACAAAAAGTGAAATCGCCAAGTGACGTTAAAACTCAAGTCGAAAAAGCAGTGGCTTCAGGAAAGCGGTCTGTGTTGTTGTTGATACAAGGACAGTCGGGCTTTAGGTTCGTTGCTGTGCGCCTTAAATAAACGCATCAACCCAAAATACAAAAAAGGCCTCGTTCATAAACAAGCGGGGCCTTTTTTTATGAGTTTTCACTGATTTTTATGAGTTTTCACTGGCAAGCAAATACCCGTTTTTGCCACGATCTTTGACATTGTACATGGCATTGTCGGCTTGTTTAAGCACGCCTTCGGCGCTGTCGCTGTCATCGGGATAAAAAGCGATGCCGATACTGGCTCCGACAAAGGCTTCGGTCTCACCAAGGTTTATAGGTTTTTTTAATTCTGCTAATACTTTTTCGGCAACCAAAGTCGCATCGTTGGTTTTATCTAGGTCAGTTAGCACAAGAACAAATTCGTCGCCACCAAACCGAGAGGCGGTGTCGGTTTCTCTGACGGAAAGGGTCAAGCGTCTGGAGATTTCTTTTAAGACCAAATCCCCCATATCATGGCCCAACGTATCATTGATGGGCTTAAAACCATCTAAATCAATAAACAAAACAGCACATTTTTTCGCATCCCTGTGGGTGCGGTGCACGGCTTGGTTCAGCCGGTCCATTAACAATGACCGATTGGGTAAATCCGTCAAGCCATCGTGTGAGGCAATGTGGCGAAGCATTTCTTCGGCGCGGCGTCGTTCAACAACTTCAGCGCTAAGTTCCTGGGTGCGTTCCTTAACCCGGTGTTCTAGGTTTTCAATTGAACTGCGCAGTGCCGTAACTGCTCGGTTATGGGCTGTAATGTCGCGGGCTTCGATCATATAGCGGGGATTATCACCGTCTTCGAGGGCGATGATGCCCAGTTCAACGTCAATAGGGTTTTGGCTGATATCAACAAAACGAAGCGGCAACAATTCGCCATCATTCGCAAGTTCGTGAAAAGCGCCATCCAAAACGCCTTTGTAATCGAAATGTAAGAATTCATTCAACGAGACACCTACGACTTCATTTTCATAGGCTGCTTTCAACATGTTCATGCCAGCCTGATTGATATAGGTGATGATGCCGCCTTTCGACACACAGATGAAATCCAAAGCATTATCGATCAATTTTCCAA
>Ga0316204_10000473_pt1 | contig 148314 bp, 137 predicted proteins | sample 6monrhotite_MG_2_FD_205661 | JGI IMG/M metagenome (GOLD analysis project Ga0316204, IMG submission 205661) | Microbial mat bacterial communities from mineral coupon in-situ incubated in ocean water Damariscotta River, Maine, United States -... | ecosystem: Environmental > Aquatic > Marine >... | reverse complement strand
TAATCCATATAACCACGGTCAAAAACCAGCACACTTCCTTTCGGAAAGTTCATAAGTTTTGCCTGAGTTTAATCCCCGACCTTGCCACGGGTTACGGCAACAAAAGCGGGAATTAACCCATCATGATCAAGGCCTACATGAATTACGGTAATTACGGTGATAATTACGGTTAATTACGGTGAAATTACGGTGAAAATTACGGTGACAGTAACCGAATTAATTGCATTTTTTTCAATACTGTTATAAGTGACCTGCGCCCTTTAAATTCGTCCAGAATTAAGTAGAGTCTGTCAACAGGAGACAGACAATGAAGCAACGTCGATTTAACGAAGAACAGATTATCAGGATATTGAAGGAGCAGGAAGCTGGTGTGCGCACGGGAGATATTATCCGACGTCATGGGATTGCCGAAAGTACCTTTTATAAATGGAAGGCCAAATTTTGCTGCTCCGCGCTGCCCTTCGGGTGGCGGTATGGACGTCTCAGATGCCAAATGTCTCAAGAGCCTTGAGGATGAGAACCGTCGGCTTAAGTCGCTGCTGGCCGAGGCGCATCTGGACATATCAATGCTGAAAGATGTGGCTTCAAAAAAGTGGTAACGCCCGCTGGCAAGCGAGATGTGATCACTCATCTGATGGCCATCTATCAGGTGAGTGAACGGCGGGCGTGCCGGAGTTTAAATATTGACCGTTCCCTGGTTCGTTATCAATCGATCCGTTCAACGGACGATCCTATTCGGGCATGTCTAAGGGCTTTGTCTGTGGAACGTAAACGCTTTGGGTATCGCCGCCTGCATATTCTTCTGGCGCGCGAGGGCTTTCATCTCAACCATAAGAAGTTGCGCAGACTGTACAAAGAAGAAGGCGTGGCGGCCGCAAACGGGCCATCGGCACCCGTGCGCCCATTGCGGTGCTGTCAAGGGTGAATGAACGTTCGTCAATCATTTTTTACGTGATAGCCATAAATAGTGGCCCTTTTTTAGGGATTATATTATATGGCCTCTTGCACAATGAACCGGGCAGGGTCCTTTTTTTTAATTTTTCTGTTGGCAGGATAAAAAACTGATTGTATAAGGTGCGTCGTTAGGTCACCTTTTCGGCCCCACATGAAGTGAATGATCCCTGATAGCTCAGTTGGTAGAGCAGTAGACTGTTAATCTATTTGTCGCAGGTTCGAGTCCTGCTCGGGGAGCCACTTTTCACTACCCTCATATCCGCTATAATATACTGTAATTGTGAGATTAATCTTGCGAAACCCGCCCAGAACTAAGGTAGCATGGGATGGCTAACGGATAGGCTGGCGGTTGGCGATTGCGGTTATGGGAACAAGCTGTATACCGCGTCCTTCCAGCTCTTGTGACCATTTCCGTATTTCCCGTATGCTTAAGGGATATGCTCGTGCGACACCAATGGCGGATCCGTAAGTGCGGGCGGTATTCTCTAGCGTGGTGAGATTCTTGGTAATTTCTGCGGCACTGACGATATTGTCTATATAGAGGTTATTAAAGGCGCGCGGCATAGAGATGCGCCGGGCCAATTTGGCGGCTCTGCTGAAGCGGGTTGATCTTGAATCGAGCATCATCAGGCCCCGTGCGTTCAAGTCATTTAGAACAGGCAGGATGTCTTCTTCAGACGCGGTGAATTTTGATCCCATATCATTGATGACACCAACATAACCTGTTACCTGCGATAGAAGCCAGTCCAGTTTTTTCAGGTTGTCCCGCTGTGATGCGCCGGTCATTAACGTATGGGGGCCGGGATCATTCTCGGGATATTTAAGGGGTTCGGTAGGGATCATCAGAAATCCCTCATGGCCATATTCTCGCGAAATATTCATCCAATGCTGTAGTTGCTGGCCATAAGGTGAAAAGCCAAAATCTATCTGGCCGGGCAGGGTTTTAATGGCAAGTTCGGTCGTTTTGCTGTTTAGGCCAATACCGGTGACGATAATCGCGATATATGGCCGGTCATCCAGATTCTCTACGGGCCGGGCATATTCTTTCCAGGCTACTCTGGAATCCGGGCCTAACACCGGAAGAAGGCCATTGGCGCCGGCCAAAGTCAGACCATCAATCGGGGCCTTAGGCAGGCTTATGCCCTTATGAGGCATATCGTCTGTTTCTTCGGACAATGAACTGGCAGGCGGGGTTTTCTTCTGCGTATTATGGGGAATATCGTCCACGGGGGATTCATTGACGGATATGGCGGGCACGGGCACGGGCATGGCGGGCGTTATGTCGATGTTTGATTCATGGCTTATCTGTGCGTCATGATTGCCCATATTATGCCCAGCTTCATTGACAGGTACGCTGTCCGAAGACAGGGATAACCAGATAAAACCCACAACCAGCACGACAATAACAAACGCCCAAGCCGCAACCAGGGGGTTCACGGTTCTGCTACGTGTTATGCTTGTTAATTCTGGTGCGTCAGCCATTTTCGCTTTGCCTATAGCAGGCTTTCCCTTTTCCCTGATGTTTTGACTTTATGAGCCGGTTGTTTCCTAGCGGTTTTTTTACCGTTATTCACCATTTCGCGCAATGGCCATCCCATGTAAAAGATTAATGGCGAAATTCAATTGATAGTCGTCTTGTGCCGTTGTTAAGGTGGGCTCTTTATCCCGTTTATTATTTTCGGCTTTATTCGGCGCATCCTTCTCTGTTGTATTATCTTTGGGCGGCGTGTCGCTTTCGGGTTCTTTGCTTTGGGGCGCCACTTTATCGTTAGGATTTTCCAGATGGCCGCGCAGATCATTTTCAGAACGACGGCGGGTGTCGACTTTTTTGGATTTATCGAAGCGAATTTGTTCTATCTGAATATCCGGCGTAATGCCGTCACCCTGAATGGAATTCCCGGACGGTGTGAAATAATAGGCGGTGGTTAATCGCATGGCACCATTTGCACCAAGGGGAATGACGGTCTGTACGGATGCCTTGCCAAAAGATTGGGTGCCAACCACAACAGCCCGCTGATGATCCTGTAACGCGCCGGCAACAATCTCTGAAGCGGAGGCAGAACCCCCATTGATCAGCACGATTAACGGTTTGCCATCAATGGTATCGCCTTTACGGGCCGGGTAACGTTGAATATGTTCATCATTGCGCGTGCGGGTTGAGACGACTTCGCCCCGTTCGAGAAAGGCGCTGGAAACGCCGATGGATTGGTTTAACAAGCCGCCGGGATTATTGCGCAGGTCAAGTACGATCCCCTTAAGCTTGTCGCCCAGCTCTTGCTTGATCTGATCCAGAGAATTCGTAAGGCCACTTTCGGTTTTCTCGGTGAAAGAAGAAATGCGGATATAGCCGACTTCCCCTTCGATCCGGTGGCGGACAGATTTGATGGAAATCGTATCACGGGTCAAGGTGATTTCAAGCGGCTTTTTTTCCCCCTGACGCACAACGGTCAGGATAATATCTGTGCCAACTTTGCCCTTCATTTTGGTGACGGCTTCGGTCAGCGTGAGCCCCATAACCTGTTCACCGTTAAGTCTGGTGATATAATCTCCGGACTGGATACCCGCGCGTGAGGCCGGAGTATCATCAATGGGGGAAACGACACGAACAACGCCCTTGTCCAGCGTAACCTCCATGCCAAGGCCGCCGTATTCACCCTTGGTCTGTACCTGCATGTCATCAAAGTTTTTCTGGGTCAGGTAACTTGAATGTGGATCGAGCGACACCAGCATACCATTGATGGCGGCTTCGATAAGTTCCTGATCGGTGACCTCACGAACATATTGCGCGCGGATTTTTTCAAAAACATCGCCGAACAGATTGAGCTGTTTGTAGGTGTCTGAACTTTTACTTTGTGATGCCGGGATATTAAAGAGTGTTACGCTGACAATCGCGCAGGACACAAGTATGGTTGCGATATATTTTTTCATTAAAGTACCTTTCTATCACTTGCCACAATCCAGGGCAGCGGATTGATGGGTTTCCCCATCCGTCTTAATTCCACATATAATTTCTGTTCGGCGCGCATTTGTTTCGTATCACGGCTTGTCGCCATTTGTCCGATAGGTTCGCCCTTAAGGACCCATTGGCCGACTTCCGCATCAAGGCGGGTCATGCCGGCCAACAGCGTATGATACTCTGGTCCGTGAGAGATAATCAACAATTGGCCGTAAGATCTGAATTTTCCGGCAAAAACAATGCGTCCCTCATGGGGAGAGATGACGGTTGCCTGGGAGCGTGTATGAATGGTAATGCCTTCTGCAGACTGGCCTTCCAGCGTTTTTGTGCCAAAGTGCCGGTGAATAGAACCCCGGGCGGGCAGGGGCATGGACCCTTTGGCTGCCCGAAAGGCGGGGATGTTATTGGACAACGAATCAGGGTTTACTTTGGCGGTTTTCACGTTTGTGCCATTTTGGGGTTTCTGTGCCAATCTTTTCGCGGCGGCAACGGCGGCTTTTTCGCGTTCGGCGGCCTCTTGCTTAATTTTCGCGATCAGTTCTTGCAACGTTTTTGCCTTGGCGGCGAATTGCGTCAATTTCTGGCGCTCCTGTCTGGTCGCCAGTCGCAGTGTTTTTTGTTTTGAACGCCGCTTTTCCAGCAATTCGTTCATGTCAATCTGCTCATCCGTTAAGGCGGCAAGAAGCCCCGTCATCTTTTCCCGTTCACGCGTAATTTCGCCCTTCACCATCAGAACTTTTGTAATATCCTGTTTTATGATTTCTGCTTTTTTGTGTAGTTCTGGCTGAATGATTTTGAGCAGGCTGGCACTGCGCAGACTATTGACGGCTTTTTCCGGTCTGTAGGCAATGAATTCGGTAGGTTGTTGGCTAAGCCTTTGCATGGCGGCGAGGGTTTTAGCCATTTGAGTGCGCCGGGATTTCAGGTTTAATTCAAGCTCTTTTTTTTGGGCACTCAATAGATCAAGATGGTCTTCTTTTTCATTGATTTTGTTTTCAGCCTGCTGAATATTTCTGGCGGCCAGAACCAAATTTTGACGCAGGTCAGTAATTTCCTGATCCATGGAATTGGCTTGGGCCTCATACTGCCGGGCGAGGGCTTCTGCGGCGGTAATTTTATGCCGCATTTCTTTAAGGGTTTTGTCATTTGATACCCCATCAGGTGCGGCCCATGCTGTATCAAGTCTGGTCAACAGGCTGCCTATGAGGAAAACACACGTCATTATCATTACTGCCGGTCTTGCCGGAAATAACTGTTGCGGTATTGCTATTGGGAAATATTTATACAGTGGCCTGATCTCCCGCGGTGTTTGCGGCCGCCTCACCCCTTAACAGGGAATGTCCGGTCATGCTGCCGGGCTGTTCCAGCGACATCAGGGTAAGAATTGTCGGGGCAACGTCTGCTAGACTGCCATTGTTTATGGCGAAATGCTCGCCCCTATTCAACATACCCATAGCAGCATCGCCATTGACAAGGATAAAGGGGACAAGATTGGTGGTATGTGCGGTATGGGGTTGGCCGCTTTTGTGGTCAGTCATCAACTCTATATTACCGTGGTCGGCGGTCACAAGCATGGTTCCGCCAACTTTTATTAAAGCATCTTGCAAGCGGCCCAGGCTTTTGTCTATGGTTTCAACAGCGGTGATTGCCGCTGACATAATTCCCGTATGGCCGACCATATCCGGATTGGCGAAATTGACGACAATTAAATCATATTTTTCTGATATTATGGCGGCCACCAGCTTATCGGTGACCTCCGGTGCGGACATTTCCGGTTTTAAATCATAGGTGGCCACATCGGGGGACGGCACCAAAATTCTGTCTTCTCCAGGATAAACATCTTCATTGCCGCCATTGAAGAAAAAAGTAATATGGGCGTATTTCTCCGTTTCGGAAATGCGCAATTGAGTGAGGCCATTTCGAGAAATGATTTCCCCCAAGGTATCACTGATATCTTCAGATGGGAAAAGCGTAGCCATATACGAGTTTAAAGCGTCGGAATATTCGCTCATACCCAGCACAGCGCAGAATTCAGGCCGTCTTTTGCGTTCAAAACCGCTAAAATCCGGATCGACCAGCGCGGTTAAAATTTCCCTTGCCCTGTCCGCCCGGAAATTTGCCATTATGAGAGCATCGCCGTCTTTCATGCCTGAATATCCGCCTATGATGGCAGGCAGCATGAATTCATCGGTTATATTATTATCATAACTTGCCTTAAGAGCTGCGCGGGCATTTTCTGCGGGAGTGCCCACAGCATCGACTATACCGTTGTATGCTTTTTTCACCCGGTCCCACCGTTTGTCTCTGTCCATGGCATAATATCGTCCGGTGACCGTGGCAATTCCGGCATGGGTAAATTGCTGAATATCCTGTTCAAATTTTTGGATATAGCCTTCGGCACTTTTGGGCGGTACATCACGGCCATCCAGAAAGGCGTGAACAGCAACCGGAATGCCCGCCGCTGACAGGGCGCGGGTTAAGGCGACCATATGATTTTGATGACTATGAACGCCGCCTGGTGACATAAGGCCCATCAGATGACAGGTGCCGCCGGATGATTCCAGACGGGCAATGGTGGATTTTAACGCCTCAATTTCCGGGAAGGCACCGCTTGAAATCGCATCATCAATACGGGGCAGGTCCTGGAGGACAGTTCGGCCCGCGCCAAGATTGGTATGGCCCACTTCAGAATTACCCATTTGCCCATCAGGAAGTCCCACGGCAAGGCCGGATGTCTCCAGATAGGCCATCGGACAAGTGTTTGTCATCCGGTCAAAATTTGGTGTATTCCCCTGTGATATGGCGTTGTCATCCGCATCATCTCTGCTGCCCCATCCATCAAGTATACATAAGACAACGGGTTTCGGTGGGGTTGTGGGAATATTGGTCATGGGTTATTCAAAAATCCGTAGTTATTTAAAAATCCGGTTCAAAATTGATCTGCACTATATAACAATATTTATACTATTAGAAGTAGGTTAATGAGCTGTGAAATAAAGCCTTTGGCTAATCTTTATGATAGGGGTGCCTGGACAATATGCAGGAAGCGCGGTAAAGCTGTTCCGTTAACATCGCGCGCACCATCATATGGGGCCATGTCATATGGCTTAATGACAGCAGGCGATCGGCGCGGGCTTTAACTTTTTGATCATGGCCATCGGCGCCGCCAATTAAAAACACCAGATTTGAGGGGCCCGAATCCCGGCATGTTTGTATCAGCCGGGAAAATTCTGTACTGCGCAGACCTTTACCTCTTTCATCCAAGGCAATGGTATAAGCGCCGTCCGGGATTGCTTTTAAAAGGAGCTTGCCCTCGCGCGAAATGCGTTCAGCCCCCTTAGTCGGGCGTTTTTCTTCAACCTCGATAACGGTAATAGGCCAGGGGCAGCGTTTGAGATAATTCTCTATCTGTTGCTTCTCTGGCCCTTGTTTTATACGGCCGACTGCAATGATGGTAACCTGCATCACATGACGTCCGGCTATTTTAAGAGCTGCTCCGGCGTGAAGTCATCCGGGCAGACTTCCATGGTCCACATTTTCTCAAGATTATAGAAGCTGCGCACCTCTGGCCGGAAAATATGGATGATAGCGTCGCCGGCATCAACCAAGACCCAATCAGCTTTCTCGAGGCCTTCTATTTTGCTATGACCATAGCCGGCGTTTTTGATGTTAACCGTTAAATGATCGGCAATGGCCGCGACCTGCCGTGTTGACCGCCCGGACGCAATAATCATCGAATCGGCAATGCTCGTTTTTCCTTTTAGGTCTATGGAAATGATTTCTTCCGCTTTGTCATCTTCAAGAGAGCTGATAATCACCTCTAAAAGTGTGTTTGTACTCTGCGGTTCTATAGAAGGTGACAGATCATCTTCCGAGATATTTTCACCAGGTGATTTTATGGACAATTTTATGTGTAACCTTTTGGGTTTAAAGTTTTTTCCGCCGTATCTCAGTTGATGACAGCGGGTTTTTCGTGTCCCGGATGAACGTCCATGCCGGGGGTTTTAATGAACTTAATTCAGCAGCTTGCCCGGAAGGGATTTTCTTATCCCGAAAATAGGCCGCGGCATCGCTCATTTTAATGGCATCAGAATAGCCCGGGCGATCAAAAATCGCAAATACTACTGTTTGCGCTATTTTTTTCCAGTCTTTCCATTTTGAGAATTGGGCCAGATTATCGGCCCCCATAAGCCAGACAAATTCTGTGTCGGGCAGCAGGGATGTTATCTGGATCAATGTATCCACTGTATAGTGAGTATTGAGTTTTTGTTCAATGTCAGTGACATATATTCTCGGATCAATCCCGACGGTGCGGGCGTAGGCCATACGGTCTTTAAGCGCCGCCATTTCCGCGGCGGACTTCAGGGGGTTTTGCGGCGAAACCAGCCACCAGACCGCATCCAGGTTCATCTTTTCAAGGGCAACAAGGCTTATTTCCAGATGAGCCCCATGGGCCGGATTAAAAGAGCCGCCGAGCAGGCCGATCTTTTTGCCGGATAAATTACCTTGTGGAAATATATTAAGGTCTGGTTTGACCATCGCCTCTGACCTGATATTTATAACTGGTGAGCTGTTCAAGTCCGACCGGCCCGCGGGCATGCATTTTGCCGGTGGAGATACCAATTTCTGCCCCCATGCCGAATTCACCGCCATCGGCAAATTGGGTAGAGCTGTTATGCATGACAATAGCACTATCGACCCGGGTAAGGAATTTTTCTGCTGTTTTGACATTTTCCGTGATGATGCAATCCGTGTGATGGGAGCCATGCCGGGCAATATGGCGGATGGCACCTTCGACACCATCGACAGTTTTAAGGGCCAGAATAGCGTCAAGATATTCCGTGTCCCAATCTTCTTCACTTGCGGCCAGAATGGACGACTCCATTGCTGCGATGGTTTTATCGCCGCGCAATTCACATTTGGCAATTTTCAAGGCATCTATAATGGCGGGCAGATGACTGTCAAGAGCCGCTTTATCGACAAGTAAGGTCTCAACAGCCCCGCAAACACCCGTGCGGCGCATTTTGGCATTTAAGGTGATGGTGACGGCCTTCTCTAAATCGGCGTCTTTATCCACATAGACATGACAAATGCCATCAAGATGGGCCATGACAGGAACGCGGCTTTCATTCTGTACGCGCTCTATCAGTGACTTTCCGCCGCGGGGAACGATGATGTCCACAAGCCCGACAAGTCCCAGTAATTCGCCAACAGCGGCGCGGTCCTGGGTCGGGATCAGCTGAATGCAGTCCGGGCTAAGGCCTGCCTCTTCTATACCCTGAATGAGGCAGGCATGTATTTGGCGGCTGGACAGGGTGCTTTCACTGCCGCCGCGCAGGATAGACGCATTCCCTGATTTTAGGCATAAGGCGCCCGCATCAGCGGTTACATTGGGCCGTGATTCGTAAATAATGCCGATGACACCAAGAGGAACCCTGACCCGGGAGATATTCAACCCATTGGGCCGATCCCACTGTGCCATGACATCACCCACAGGATCGGGTAATTCTGCAATGGCGTCAAGGGAGGCGGCAATGGCTTCTATTCTTTGGTCATCCAACGCCAGCCGATCGAGCATGGCGTTGGTAAGTCCGCGCGCCTCTGCGAGAGATATATCCTGTTCATTGGCGGCCAGAATTTTGGCTTTGTCAGCACGCAGGACACGGGCGGCAGCGCGCAGGGCGGTATTTTTCTGTTCGGTGGAAACATTGGCCAATTCATGGGCGGCAGCGCGCGCCGCCTTGCCTATCTTTTGCATCATATCTTTTATATTCTGTGACATATCCATAGGAAAAACACTTTCATTTTATTTTAGGCAATTTTATTTTAGGCAATTTTATTACAAGGTCATTGCGGTGGATGATTTCTTCGCGGCCTGAATAGCCGAGGATATGTTCAATCTCGCGGCTTTTATGGCCAATCAGCTTACGGCTGTCTTTTGCGTCATAGGCGATGAGGCCCTGGCCGATAATCTTGCCTGACATATCGCAAATGCGGATGGTATCCCCGCGGCCAAAAGACCCCTCAACCCGAACGATTCCAGCGGGCAACAGGCTTTTTCCAGAGTTGAGAGCACGCACAGCCCCATCATCAATGATCACTGTCCCGGAACTGTCCAGGCTGGCCCCAATCCATTTTTTCTTGGAGGCCAAAGGGTTGCCGGAGGCCTGAAACCAGGTTCCATTGGCGCCGGCCATATATTTCTGAATTGGCTCAAAATCCGTCCCATTCGTGATGACCATGTGACAGCCACTGGCTACGGCGATCTTGGCGGCAGCAATTTTGGTAACCATACCGCCCGACCCAAAGCCTGAGGCGACAGGTTCTCCTGCCATGATTTCTATTTCCGGGGTGATTTCTTTGACATCCTGAATCCGTTTTGCCTCAGAATTCTGGTTGGGGTCTGCGGTATAAAGCCCGTCAATATCCGAGAGAAGAAACAGGCAGTCGGCTTCGCACATGCTGGCAACACGAGCGGCAAGCCGATCATTATCGCCGTATCTTAGCTCATCCGTGGCGACCGTATCATTCTCATTGATTACGGGCACCACATTCAGCTCAAGCAGACGATTAATGGTATTGCGGGCATTAAGGTAACGGCGCCGTTCTTCCGTATCGCCGTAAGTCAGCAGGATTTGTGCGGTGGGAATATCATGTTCTCCGAGGACCGCGTCATAAGCTGCGGCAAGCTCAACCTGTCCGACCGCCGCGGCAGCCTGACTTTCTTCAAGCCTTTTGCTTATGGATAACTTCAGTCTTTTCCGGCCAAGACCAATGGCGCCGGATGATACGATGATCACCTGATAGCCACGGGCGCGCAGGAAAACAACATCACGGGCAACGGAGGCCAGCCATTCCGCCCGAATATGGCCGCTCTTCGCATCAATCAGCAGGGCGGACCCGATTTTTATGATGATACGTTTCCAGTTTTCACTGTGGCGGGCGATGAGCTGGGCGTTTTTAGATTCTTGTGTCATTTTATGGCTTTAGTAATAAAATTGGGGCGGTTTAAATAGGCGACCAGCCGCCGTCCTGAATATTTTCTGCATCTGCATCTGCATCTGCATCTGCATCGAAATTATCTGATTCTGGTCGGTCCGCGCCGGTTTTTTCGATATGTCTGGCGTGGTCAATATTTTTTAACAAGGCGCGCAGCATGGGCGGTACCCCATAATGGGTGACCGCAGAAATCGGCACAATGGGCGATGTCGTTTCCGCACTAAGCTCATCACTGAGCATGGCGATTAATTCCTCATCAAGGGCATCGCATTTGTTAAGCCCGATGACTTCGGGTTTTTCGCACAGCCCGCCGCCGTATGACTTTAATTCATGACGAATGGTTTTATAGGCCTTGACCACATCATCACCGGTGGCATCAATCATATGTAATATGGTTGCGCAGCGTTCGATATGGCCCAAGAATCGGTCCCCCAGACCATGACCCTCATGCGCACCTTCGATTAAGCCTGGAATATCGGCAACAACAAATTCCCGCTGGTCCACATTCACAACGCCCAATTGCGGTTTCAGGGTTGTAAAGGGATAATCGGCTATTTTAGGTTTTGCACTGGATACGGCAGCCAGAAAAGTTGACTTTCCCGCATTGGGCAGTCCGACAAGCCCCGCATCAGCCATCAATTTCAGCCTGAGCCAGACCCACATTTCCTCCGCCGGGCCGCCGGGGGTTGTCCGGCGCGGGGATTGGTTGACCGATGATTTAAAAGCGGCATTTCCGGTTCCGGGGTGGCCGCCTTCGAGCATCATGACCACTTGACCCTCTTCGGTAAGGTCAGCTAGCATAACGCCGTAATTCTCATCAAAAAGCTGGGTACCAACCGGAACTTTAAGGTAGCTGTCCGCGCCTTTGGCTCCGGTGCGGTTTTTGCCCATACCATGACCGCCGCGTCCGGCCTTGAAATGTTGGCGGTAGCGATAATCAATCAGCGTATTCAGACCGCCAACGGCCTCAATCAGAATATGGCCGCCCCGGCCACCATTGCCGCCATCAGGACCACCGAATTCGATACATTTCTCACGCCGGAAGCTCAGGCAGCCATCTCCGCCGCCGCCTGACTTTATATATATTTTGCTTTGATCAAGAAACTTCATATCAAACAGTCTATCTGAAAATGTGAAAAAGGGGAATGAAAATCATTCCCCTTACCGGATCACTTCTTGGAATATTAAAGAACAAGCATGCTATAATTTCAGGCCTAAATGTCAGGCCCATATTTTAGGCCTAAATATTAAGCGTTATCAACACAGACATAACTGCGTCTTTGCTTGCCTTTATAAAAACGAACCTTGCCCTCAGTCAGGGCAAAAAGGGTGTGGTCTTTGCCGATGCCAACATTGGTGGCCGGATAGAATTTTGTCCCGCGCTGACGAACAATGATGTTGCCTGGAATAACAACCTCACCAGCATATTTTTTAACGCCAAGGCGCCGGCCTGCTGAATCGCGGCCGTTATTGGAACTACCACCAGCTTTTTTATGTGCCATTGTTACGTCTCCTTAAGTTTTCTTTGCAGCGGGTTTTTTCGCCGCAGGTTTTTTCGTTGCGGGCTTTTTAGCAGGGGCTTTCTTGGCTTCTGCTTTAGCCTTGGCAGGTGTCTTTGCCTCAGTTTTTGGCGTGGCCGCCTTCTTTGGGGCCGCCGCTTCCTTAGGCGCTGCGGCTTTCTTCTGAGGGGCCGCTTTTTTCTCGGCCGGTGCGTCTTTCTCTACTTTCGCAGGGGCAGCCGCCTTTTTCGGGGCAGCTTTCTTGGCGCCGGCTTTGCCGATTTCCAGAATGCGCAGAACAGTCAATTCTTGACGGTGACCATTCTTACGGCGATAATTCTGCCGGCGTTTTTTCTTGAAAATGATGATTTTTGCGGCGCGGGCCTGTTCAAGGATCTCAGCCGTAACAACGGTTCCTGAAACAGTTGGGGAGCCAACTTCGATGCCCTTGTCACTACCTACCATCAAAATATGGTCCAAGGTAATTGTGGCACCGGCTTCGCCGTCCAATTTTTCGACGTTAATAATATCACCAGCAGCAACCTTATATTGCTTTGCACCGGTTTTGACGACTGCAAACATTTTTGTTTCCTATTATATCTTCTGGTCATAGCCGGTAACTGATATGTCTAAGCTCAGTATTTTGCGAACCGGGGTATGACGAATGTCATCTTTTAATTTATGGGACTCTTGCGCCCGCATATGAAAGTGGCCGAAATATAACGCTAACAGGCCATCTGTCAAGGAGTTTTATAGGATTCTTACGCCTTTAATATAGGGTTTCCTATTTTTGATATAGGGTTTCTTGTTTTTGGGGGTGAAATTCAGCCCCCCGCGGCTATCACAGACAGGCTTTCGATGTTTTTCAGGGAAATTCTGTGGGGACCACCCTGTTGAATAAGGCCAAGTTTGCTCAGGTTTGTGAATTGGCGGCTTACCGTTTCTACGGTCAATCCGAGGTAATCTGCGATGTCGGACCTGCTCATGGGAAGATCAACCTCATCATTTGCCATTTCGTTCAACAGCGAAGGCTGCGCTTTCATGTTAAGCAGGAAGGAACAGAGTTTCTCTGTCGCGGTTTTTCGGCCTAACAACAGCATCCGGGCATGCGTCGAGTCTAATTCAGTTCGCGTCATGTCAAAGACGCGTTCATTAAGTTCTGGAAAATCCCGAAATAAGCCCATTATTTTTTTGCGGGGGAAACGACATATTTCCAGATTTGTCAGGGCTTCTGCCGTGTAGCTATGCTGGTCTTTGCAGGACAGGCCAAAAAAATCACCGGGAAATAGAAAGCTTGTTATCTGGCGCCGTCCATCAGGCAACATTTTTGATATTCTGACCGCGCCGCTACGTATATTATAGAGATATTCAGCTTTATCTGTTTCAGAACAGATAATTTGTTTGGCCTTCTTACGGAGATTCGTTGATATCCCGGACAGAATACCCAAATTGTTCTGATCCATGACATTGCACAATGATATATGTTTTGAGACACAGCCATCACATAGCGTGCCATTATTTTTGTAATTTTGGCGTATGCTATGGGCCATTTTTTTTGAATTCTGGCCCGAAATGTTAATGGGGGATATACTCAAACGATGTCATTCCTACTATTCAATGTCCTGTAGTCTGTATGTGCCAAGACTGACATTATATGATAAGCTAAGTTCATATGGCAAGATACTTACACATTATCGTTTATACATTATTCTTCGTAAAAACCCATAAGGAATTGTCATAGGGGTACCAAAGAAGATAAATGTTTTCTGTCAAATACTGTCGATTTTGTTAAATACTTGACAGGGGCCAGATTTGGGACCAGTCTTCATTTGTACAATATCCGTCTTTCTCGTATTTTAAGCTTAATCAATAGAGGCAATTTAGGAGGCAAAAGTAATGTCAAAGACACTCAAATATATTGTTGGGTATGACGGCGGTGAGCTTGGCACCCGGGCCGCGGAGCTTGCGGTCAAAAAACTTAAATCACGCGGCGGGGGCATACTGATTTTGGTATATGTGGTGGATTGGTCAGAATTTGAAGTGATGTCCGTCGAAGAATTGGCGGTACGGCATAGTCAGCATATGGAACATCTGGAAAGTGCTGAGAAGGATGTCATGGCGCCCGCGCGAACTAAGTTGTCAGCAGAGGGTATTACGATTAAAACTTTCGTTCAGGTGGGGCATGCTGCCGAAATTATTACGGCACTGGCTGCAGAACATGAGGCGGATCAAATTTTCGTTGGTCATCAAAGCAGCGGTTTCCTGGCCAAGCTGGGGCTTGGCAGTGTGGCTTACAGCATTTTGCAAAAAGCCAATATTCCCGTCACTGTAGTGCCCTGACCCTAATGATCCACAGCCCCTAAAAACCATAGGTCAGGGATAATTTTATATTCCGGCCTGGCATGGGCAGGATATCCTTCAGGAAGGAGGTATGTTGTCGACGTTCCGCATTCGTCAGATTCTTTCCCTGAAGCCTTAAGGTCAAGTCTTGATCTTCGCCGTAAGGACGCCAGGCCAGGTCCATGTTAATTTCAGTGTATCCTTCGGTCATAAGTTCTGTTGTGGTTGTATCTGTCTGATCACTGACCAGCCTGATCTCCCCGCTGACATCAAAATTTGCCGCGCTATATTCCAAACCGAAAGTTGCACTATTGGCCGGGATTCGGGGTAAATTTCCACCATTTTCGGTAAATTTTGCCCGAATGATATCGCCGGAAATATTCATCATCAGACGATGATTGCCAACGGCATGAATCTGAACCGTGGTTTCAAGCTCCGCGCCATAAAAACGGGCATCCCTTTGGCGAAATTCCAGAATATTCAACCCGTCATTTTGCTGGCCGGTGAAATGTTCATAAATGAAGTCATTATACCATGTATGAAAGATATTCAGATGGGCAGAAAACCGATCTGTCTCCTGCTTAAGGGTTAGTTCGATACTCGTGGATTTTTCTTCTGTCAGGTTGATATTCCCTTTTTCAAAAGCATCTGTCGCGAGATGTGGGCCATTGGAGAAAAGCTCCTCCGCTGTTGGCGCACGTTCTGTCCGGCTCATGGATATGCCCGCCAGACTTGTAGGTGTCGGATGGATCGCCGCCCCTGCAGAAAAGCTTAAACTGTTAAAAGTTTGTTTTTGGTTCAGGCTTTTATTGTCTACGGACTGATGATCAAACCGCGCACCAAACTCAAGGGTGACAGGGTTGAGACTTATTTCTTCGACGGCAAACATTCCCCATTGCGTGGTATGGGTCGGCGGTACAAAGGCCTCATCTCCTATAGCTTCAAAGTCACGGCTGCGGATTTGAAGGCCGATTGAGCCATGAATATTACCGATTTCTTTTTGAATGAATTCGATGCGGCCTTCCCAGCCTTCATTGGCAAAAATAGTGCCGATTTCAGCCCCTTCCAATTCGGTATGTTTGTAATCGGCATACGCAAAACGCAGCCGCGTTTTTTCAAAAAACAAGACAGACTTTTCCAGGTTACCCTTGAGATCAAACCTTTTTTGGTCAAGGTCGATGCGGACGGCATGATCGCCGTGACCATGTCCGGGGACACCGTAATTGCGGTCATTCACGCTGTAGGAAACCCCAAGCATGGCCTCATTTCCAACCCAGCTTATGCCAATGGCACCACCTTTATTATCGACATCAGAGTTTTCAACGGTGCCAAAAACTTCTTCTTCCTCTTCATGTCCTTCTTCTTCATGCTCCACTTCTTGGGCATGGTAAACGGTACTTTCCGCATATCCGGGAATGTCAAAGTTACCCGAATTCCTAAAATAACCGTCCAGATGAAGAATGAGCGCCTTATCATTGGTGCCGGCGATTTTGGCGGTAAAAGAGGCCGCGCCGGAATAATCATCGGCAACACTGCCAAATCCAAGTCGGGCACGTCCGGAAAGGGTATCAGCCGGAATAACGCTTGGGATACGTCCATCAATGATGTTGATCACACCACCGACCGCGTTACTGCCATAGGATAATGTACTGGCCCCGCGTAGAATTTCTATTCGCTCTGCGGTTAGAGGGTCGGCGGCGACAGAGTGATCTGGTGATGTGCTAGAGGCATCAATGCTGCCAATGCCATTAATTAATATACGGATTCGGTCACCACCAAGGCCGCGAATAATCGGGCGGCTGGCACCGGCACCAAAAAAACTGGAAGAGATGCCTGGGATGCCTGCCAAGGTTTCCCCGATGGTGGTTGCCATTCTCTGTTCTAATTCATCAAGCCCAATCAGGCTGTTGCCTTGCAAAACATCAAGGCGTGCCTTGCTATGGGGCGCGCCGGTCACAAACAGCTCCTCCATTTCATGGTCATGATCATGCGTGTGGGGCTGATTATTTCGCACATCAGCGAAAGCTGATGATGAAAGAGCCGTACTGAAAAATAATGCTGAATATAAGATTGAAAACGGGATGAATTTCATGTCTCTTGTTGCCTCAAATAATATGATCGAAATCATATTGTTATAACATATCAATTAAAGCGCAAGCATTATTTGGATTTATCTGCTAGCAGGCGGTTAATCAGGGCGTGGGCTTTGTCGGAATTCCAATGGGCAGGCCCCGTTAGAATGCCAAATTGCTTTCCGGTTTTTGTGATTAAAATAGTGGTGGGATATCCAATTGTTTTCATCTTGCGGGCGAGGGTGCCTTTTTCATCATAAAAAAGTTCTAGATGCTGAACGCCAATTTCATCAAGGAATGCGCGGGAGGTCTGCAGGCCGCCGCGATCCACAGAAATGGCCAGTACTCTAAAGTTGTCCGTACCGCGCGCTTTTTGCAGGGCATCGAGTTCCGGCATTTCTTCCCGGCAGGGCACACACCATGTTGCCCAGAAATTGATCAACAGATTTTGGCCGTTAAGATCATCCAGCGTCATTATCGTTCCGGCTTCATCCGTGATCTTTGTTAATGGCAATTCGGGTTGAACGCCGTATATATTGAACAGTGCTGTGCCCTTTTTCAGGGCGCTGTCCAAAGAAAATAACGCGTCTTGCGGGGCATTCGGCACCGTGTCCGTTCTACCAATGATATATACCGCACCAAGCAGAGCAGAGACAAAAGCGACAACCATTATCAAATTTTTATTCATCATATTTCTTTACTGTTTTATGTTTTTCAGGGATGTGACCATAAGGTAATGTTGAAACATGAAATACTCAAGAGACGAATGAATTTGATTTTACCGCGCCGCTTTTTTGGAACTTTTAGTCAATATATCCCTAATATATTCTATAGGTATTGTGTGGATAAAACTTGCTTAACCGGCGGTATTGTCGTATTCCCCGCCATAATATTATGATATATTCCAGATCTGGAGATGAAAAAACATGGCCTCGAAAAAAAAGACATCATCTGGCCAAGAAAATACTGAGTCAAAAGGCCCGGCGAACAGCCTTTGGGGCGGCAGGTTTGACGCAGGGCCAGCGGAAATAATGGAAAAAATCAATGCGTCAATTGATTTTGACAGGATACTCTTTGATCAGGATATCAGAGGCTCACAGGCGCATTGCCGTATGCTGATGACCCAGGGCATTATATCTGCTGATGACGGTGAAAAAATTCTTGAGGGTCTGGCGCAGGTGAAGGGCGAGATCGAAGCCGGTAATTTTACCTATGATGCCAAGCTGGAAGATATCCACATGCATGTGGAGTCGCGACTGACGGAAATTATTGGTGATGCGGCGGGCCGTCTTCATACGGCGCGATCGCGGAATGATCAGGTGGCGACAGGGTTTAAACTATGGGTTCGTGATGCGATGGATCAGCTGGATCAGGCGCTGAAGGCCTTGCAATTGGCGTTGGTATCCAAGGCTGAGCAGAATACTGATGTTATCCTGCCGGGATTTACCCATCTGCAATCGGCCCAGCCGGTAACTTTTGGCCATCATATGCTGGCCTATTTCGAAATGATAACGCGGGACAGGGACAGATTGCGCGATGCAAGAAAACGGCTGAATGAATGTCCGCTTGGGGCGGCGGCCTTGGCGGGGACATCCTTTCCCATTGACCGGCATCAGACATCGGATTCTTTGAATTTTCGGGTGCCTACGGCCAATAGTCTGGATAGCGTATCCGACCGGGATTTTGCGCTGGAGTTTCTGTCATGTGCCGCCATCAGCGCCATTCATATTTCCCGTTTGGCAGAGGAAATCGTGATTTGGTCTTCGGCGCAGTTTAATTTTATCAGCCTGAGCGATAAATTCACCACCGGTTCCTCTATCATGCCGCAAAAACGAAATCCGGATGCGGCGGAATTATGCCGGGCCAAGGCCGGCCGGATCATCGGGGCGCTGAATAGCCTGTTAATCGTGATGAAGGGGCTACCGCTCGCCTATAGTAAGGATATGCAGGAAGATAAGGAGGCGACGTTTGACGCGGCTAATGCCTATGCGTTGATTGTCGCGGCGATGACGGGAATGATTGATGATATGGTGGTTAATGAGACCGCGATGAAATTATCTACCGGGAAAGGATTTATCACGGCAACGGATCTTGCCGACTGGTTGGTGCGGGTGCTTGATATGCCTTTCCGGAAGGCGCATCATGTGACAGGTGCGCTTGTGGCATTGGCCGAGCAGAAAGGCTGTGATCTGGAGGGTCTGACACTGGAAGACATGCAAAAGATAGCGCCAAAAATTACGGAAGATGTCTTTTCTGTACTGGATGTGGAAAGTTCCGTTGCTAGCCGCAAAAGCTATGGCGGTACTGCCCCGGATCAGGTTCGCCTGCAAGCGAAGGCCGCCAGAGCGCGAATTGAATAATTGTTAAACAGGTTTCTGGTATGCTAAGTTAGGGGCCAGATCCTAGGGCCAGATCCTGGGGCCAGATCTTGGGGCCTGACCCTAAGTGAACAAGATAAGGAACGTAGAATAATGCGGAAAATAATCATGGTTTTTTGTGTGGGAATTACTTGTCTTGGTTTGGCATCCTGCGGCAAGCGCGGCGATTTATTGCCGCCGCCCGGTTATGAAAAAATGGACGATAACACTTAGGGCCAGCCCCTAAAAAATCAGATAATAATATTTAAGAAAATTGAGAGAATAACCTATGGATCATTTTGGCTATCAACAGGGCGAAATTTACGTGGAAAACGTGCCGGCCAGTACAATCGCAGCGCAGGTAGGGACACCCTTTTACTGCTATTCAACGGAAACATTATCCCGGCATTATCATGTTTTTAGTGATGTATTTGTCGACCATGATTTTCTGTTATGTTACGCGTTAAAAGCCAATAGTAATCAGGCTGTTGTAAAAACCTTGGCGAATCTTGGCGCGGGCGCAGATGTGGTGTCCGAGGGGGAGCTGCGCAGAGTTCTCTATGCCGGAATTCCGGCGGAAAAGATCGTCTATTCAGGCGTTGCAAAGACCGAACAGGAAATGGCTTTTGCCCTGGAAAATGACATATTGCAGTTTAATGTAGAGTCCGAGCCGGAATTGTTACAGCTCAGCCGCATAGCCGATGCCATGGGAAAAGTTGCGGCCATTGCCTTTCGGATTAATCCGGATGTGGATGCCAGGACCCATGCCAAGATTTCCACAGGAAAGGCGGAAAATAAATTTGGCGTTCCCCTGAGCAAGGCCCGCGAGATATATGCCAAGGCCGCAAAATTGCCGGGTATTCGGGTTCAGGGCGTGGATCTTCATATTGGGTCACAATTAACGGATCTGGCGCCATTTGAAGAGGCCTTCTCACGCATTGTCAGGCTTGTCGAAGACTTGCGGCGCGATGGGCATAATATTTCTGTTCTTGATCTGGGCGGCGGGCTTGGCATTCCTTATGGCCAAACCTCCGGGAAACCGCCCTTACCGCAGGAATATGGTGAAATGGTAAAAAGGGTCGTTGGCCATCTGGACTGTAAAATTATCATTGAACCTGGCCGACTTTTGGTGGGAAATGCCGGAATATTGGTTTCTAGGGTTGTTTATGTGAAACAGGGTGAAAAGCGTAAATTTCTGATCATTGATGCGGCCATGAACGATTTGGTAAGGCCAAGTATGTATGATGCCTATCATGAAATTGTGGCGGTGAAAGAAACAGACGGGCCATTTGCCGCATGTGATGTGGTGGGACCGGTTTGCGAAACCGGTGATACCTTCGCTGTCCAGAGGCAGCTGCCCGAATTACAGAGCGGAGATCTGGTGGCGATCCGGTCGGCAGGGGCTTACGGCGCGGTGATGTCATCCACTTATAATACCCGCCGGCTTATCCCGGAAGTGTTGGTTAAAGGCGCAGAATATGCCATTGTTCGCCCGCGTCCGAGTTATGATGACATCATTGGACTGGATAATATGCCAAAATGGCTGGATTAAGGAAAAAACGCTGACGCAGGAAAGAGACGTAGAGCCAAAACGTTATAAGGGCGGCGCCCTCTTTGCAGGCTTGTTTCAAGCCACGGTATTGTATCTTGCTTATCTTGTCATATCCTTGGCGGATCCCTGGGGCTATGTGCCGCCGATTGTACAATCCATCGTATATGGCTTATTATTTTTGTTGATGATGGCCTGTATCCTGCGGGGCCTGAGGGGTAAGTTTGGCTGGTCTTTGAAGGCGAGTCTGAGGGCGGTTATTCTGGTCCTTCTTTTGTTGGTTATTGCGGGTATTCTGGCAGGGCCGGAGTCGAGACGGCTGATTGAAATAGCGATCAAGCCGCGCGGTATTTTTTTGTACCCTGTTCCTGAAATAACACTGACCGTGATCCCGCCTGTCTATAGTGGCCGGGCGAAATTTACGGAAAATTTAAGCCTTGAACCGCAGCCAGGTCCGCTATTATCAATGCCGGCATCAATTCCGGCACCAATTCCAGAAGGCAGTGAAATTACGGTTCAATTGTCGAATATATCCCATGCCCCAATCCTGATTGCCGGCCGGCAATCTGTGGCTTTTTTAAGCGGTACGGACGGCGTTTTTGTGGCCCGATTTATTTTAAATGATGAGATAAGCTGGACAATCAAGGCGGGAAGCCGAAAAATTGGCACCTGGCCGATTGTCATTCTGGAAGATGACCCACCCATCATTGAGAGGGCAGATTTTCGCCATATAATGACAGATGATGGTCTGTTCAGCCTGTCCCTTCATCTGAGGGATGATTACGGTCTGGCGGCGGCCTATGTCGGTGTTGCCCCTATTGGTGATGGTGCGGCAAAGAATTTTCAGGACCGTACGGCACTCAAGCTTGCGGATTTGAAAATGTATGAGGGTGAGATATATGTCAATTTTTCTTCTTCTGACCTTGCGGGAGAGAAGGTTGATATTACGCTCGAGGCTATCGATCACGCCGGGCAAAGCCAGACAGAAACCATTTCCGGCATATCCCTGCCGGCCAAAAAATTTACCAACCCGTATGCCGGAGAAATCATTGACATCCGAAGGCAGCTTTTGAGCCAGCCGGATCAACGCAAGAAACTGGCACGGCAGGTTATGGCTCTGGGGCTTGTGCCGGATGATGGACAGACACGGCCGGTATATTATATGGGTCTGCGGTCAGCTTATTGGCGCCTGACCCAGCCCGTGAATGAGGGGGATGTCATAAGCGCAAGAGATATTCTGTGGGATATTGCTGTCACAATGGAAGATGGAGATGCGGGCGAATTCAATCGCGCTATTTTGGATGATTTGGCGGCCTTAAAGCTGGCGATCTTTCAGGAGAAAGCGGACGGCGATATAAAACAACATTTGCAAGATATAGATAAAACCATCGTTCTGTTCCAACGAAGCCAGCGTTCCTCTTTGAGAATTTTCCCTTTAACGGTGCGTCATGAGGATAAGTATAATGTTAAAGAACTGCGCCGCATATATGGAGAAATTCTGGCGCATGTATATTATAAGAGATTTGAACAGGCCATTGATTTGGTGGCCTATCTTGAACATGGTTTCATCTATCAGAGCCGTGATATGTTTTCAGCGCAGCGCTATGAGAGGTTTCAAGTGATCAATCGTGCGCGCGAAACGGTTAATATTCTGAAGAAATCTCAAAAGCAGGTTTTATCCTATATTTATAAACAATCCATCACGATGGAGATTGCCAATGCGGATGTGTCCGGTGCGGCGGCCGCAGAAAGTCAAATATCCCTGCCGAATAAGGATATTGAAGGTTGGATCGCCATTCAGCGTAAGTTGGCCGAGACGGTAGGTGAACTCGGAAAAAATCTTCAGAAATCCGGTATTGGTGCGGCGCAGATCACTGTGGCGGCGGGTGATTTGATGCGTGACGTTACGCGCAGTATGGAAGCCGGTGATATGACGGTGACGGCACAAGATCAGACGGAAATTTTAATGCTGTTGAATAGTTTGAAAAAAATATTAGATCGCGAAATGCAATTCAGCCCCGATTAAAGACCAAAGATATTAAAGACCAAAGATATTAAACATCAGAGATATTAATGAAGGCTTTTCTGGCTTTTTAAAATAGTATCGACAGTTATGCACAGCTCATCCAGAGAGAAAGGTTTGCTGATCACATCATGGATCAAACATTCCAGATTATGGGCGCGCTGTATTTCATGAGAATATCCTGTCATCATCAATATAGGCATATTGGGATGTTCAGCGGAGACCTTTAAGGCCAGAGCAATACCATCCATTACAGGCATGACAATATCGGTCAGCAAAAGATCAAAAGTATTTTCGGTCAAGGCATCAACGGCCGCGCCGCCGTCCTCGACGCCCACTATGCTGTGCCCACGAAGTTCGAGCGCCCGGCTGACAAACAGGCGAACGGCCATTTCATCTTCTGCTATAAGTATATGTGCCATCTCTATGCCACTCCATATAAAATTTAGAGTAAACTTATAATATAAGTATTTATATTATCTTTACGGCGCTTTTATGGCCAATATATTATTTGCGGGCAAAAGTAACGCTGATGCTGGTGGCCTCTTCCGGTGGATTGGCGAGTGAGGTGGAAAAAGGGACAATTTCGTCCTCCGAAATGGTGGCGGCAGATGATCTAAAAGTCCATTCCCGGATAATCTTGCCCTGATCACCTTTTAAGGAAATCCTGAGCAGGGGCAGCGGGATTGTTTCATCTGTCAGGTTTCTTATATTGCCGTCAACCTTCAGCGTTACCACTTGACCGGTCCTGACTTTATTCAGGACCGTATTGGTGATTTTGAACAATTCTTCAGGGGGTATTTCTGAAACAGGATTATCTTTGTTATGGGCGGCCTTTTTTACAAGACCGCTACTTTCCATGTCCAGTGCCTGATACAGTTTCCTGGCGGGCGGCCAGACATCTGTTATGGTGCTTTGGAAAATCAGGAAACTGCTGATAATAATGGCGACGAAGGCACCAAGGCCGTACCATCCCCACAGGATCTCGCCGTGTTTATGGTTTTGCAGGGCAGGTAAGTTGGATCCTTTCGGCATGGGGCGGAGGCGTTTTTTGCGCCGCGCGCGTTTTATGGCGAAATCATCCTCTTCGTTATTATTATTGGGGTTATTACCATTCGGGTTATTATTGGCCGGATCATTATTGCCTGGGTCATTATTAGTTGGGGCCGCAGCATCGGATCCGGCTTTATTAGCGGTGGGCAATTTTTCTTTTGCCAGGCCTTCCGCATCATCCGTGTTAACAATCGGAATATCAGGCCTGGGCGCCGCTTCTTTCCAGTTATGTTGACATTTGGCACATCTGACCACCCGGCCACTTGGCATAAGGGCCTTGGGGTCAACGATGTATCTTGCGGAGCATTCGGGGCAGGTCAGGATCATATGAAGCCTGTATTTATTATATCATCTGTTTATTGTTATATCATGGGTTTATGGCTGCATATACAGTATAATCTGCCGAAATGATATACGCAAGAGCTCTGAACAGCCTATAATTTCAGACTGACATAATATTTATGAGTTTACGGCTTAAGGGGGAGTTGCTATGGTTAAGTCAATTGTTAAAATTCAAAGTAATAGCAAAAAATAATAGATAGTATGAGGCATATTTAGTGATCCATTTTGATAATATCGGAATGAGATATGGAATGGGCTCGGAAGTGTTAAAGGATATTTCCTTTAATCTTAAACCGGGTTCATTGCACTTTCTGACCGGACCCAGCGGTGCCGGGAAAACAAGTCTGTTGAAACTGATGTATCTTGCCCAGCGTCCATCACGGGGCAAAATAACCATGTTTAATGAGGATGTCACCGCCGCCGAGCGTGGCGCCTTGCCAAAATTCCGCCGTAAAATAGGTGTCGTGTTTCAGGATTTCAGGCTGTTGGATCATTTGTCCGCTGTTGAAAATGTTGCGTTGCCCCTATGGATTTCAGGGGGGAAAAATATTGAAATTGAAGAGCATGTGGAAGAACTTCTGACATGGGTTGGTCTGAAAGACCGGATGAAGGCGCGCCCACCAACGCTTTCCGGCGGGGAAAAGCAGCGGGTTGCCATTGCCCGTGCCGTCATCAAGAGACCGGATATTTTACTTGCCGATGAGCCTACGGGGAATGTTGATCCGGCAATAGCAAAAAGAATAATGCATCTGTTTGTTGAATTAAACAAACTGGGTACCACGACGGTTATTGCCACCCATGATATGAACCTGGTGGCAGAAATAGGTGCAGATCGTATGCATCTTCAGGATGGCCGATTACATATGATCAGAGCCGGTGAAAATAAGCCTCTGCGAGAGGATGAACAATTTGATCCCACAGAATTTGATTCCCGAAAATTGAATCAAGATGAGTTCGGCCCCAAAGATTATAGGCCCAAAGATTATAGAACTACATATGGTGACACAACATTGGCCGGGGATGAGGCATCATGACCAATGCTATTCATTTCCTGCCCGATGAGAAAAATCACGAGGCGACACGTCTGTTACCGTATGTCATGGCCGTTATGGTATATTTGAGTGCCTTGGCGCTGATGGGCAGTATATTGCTTCATAAAGGGTTTGGGGATTGGACGGAAAGCTTAAGTAACCGGCTTACCGTGCAAGTCACGACGGCTGATCGGCACGTGCGGGCGCAACAAGTAGAGCAAATCACGCAGCTCCTGCGCAATACGCCCGGCATCGAATCTGTCCGCAAACTTAATGACGTTGAGATTGAACAACTGCTGGAGCCATGGCTTGGCGCAGGCAATGTGACAAGTGACCTTCCGGTGCCAGACATTCTTGATGTTACTGTCAGCCATGCGCTTGATATAAATCTGGATGCCTTAAGCGCGCAAATGGCCAGGATATCAGATGATATTCATTTGGATGATCATCAGCAGTGGCTCGGACGGTTTTTGCGGTTAATGGATATGGTTGAATATACGGCGCTGGGTATTTTACTGTTGGTGGTGATGGCGACCATTTGTATGGTTATCTTTGGCACCAAGGCCGGCATGGCGGAGAACCGCGCAACGATTGAGATTATGCATCATCTTGGTGCGCAGGATAGTATGGTTGCCCGGGCGTATCAGGATCGATTCATGGCCTATGGTTTGAAAGGCGGTATCATTGGGCTTATTCTGGCTTTTACAACGCTGATTTCCCTGATATATCTCTCACGTGATTTGGCCGCCGGGTTGGTTAAAGTTCCGGCATTGCCCATTGCCGAGGTCGCGACGTTGTTGATTGTTCCGGTCATTGCTGCATTAATTTCGATGCTTACGGCGCGTATTACCGTGATGCGGGACTTGGGCCGCATGGTCTAGGGCCATGATTCGAGGGAGAGTCATATGAAATATATATTTTATCTGGTCTTGGGTTTGCTTCTTATGTGGGTGGGGGGATTATTTTATTTCATTTATGGGTTGTCTCAGGTTGAGGCCCCAACGGATGAAAAAACCGATGGCATCGTTGCGCTTACTGGGGGCAAGAGCCGCCTACAGGAAGCGGTTGACCTTTTGGAACAGGGCCTGGCCGGCAAACTTTTCATATCCGGGGTGAATGCAGATGTGACCGATGAAGAACTATATGCGGTTCTTGGCAGTTCTCAAGAGCTTATAGAGTGTTGTATTGAAAGCGGAAGCATGGCGCAAAATACAGTCGGCAATGCAGAGGAAGTATCTCTTTGGGTGGACAGAAGCCATATGTCTTCGATCCGGGTTGTCACCTCCCTTGAACATATGCCGCGTGCTTTGATCGAAATGCGCGCCTTGATGCCAAATACAAAAATGGTCGCGCATCCGGTTGGGCAATGGCGGCCCGAAAATATACGCCTGATGTCATTGACCCGTGAGTATAGCAAGTTCCTGGTAAGCCTATTCCGTAATATTCTACTTGATTTGGGTTCAAATGACCTTCATATGGAAGCCAAGGCTGTTGAAGAAAACAAATAATAAAGGGTAAGGAATAGTGTCAAGGCTGCGGTCTTCTTTTTTCAGGATATTCTTTTATGGATGGACGGGATTGTGCTGTCTGCTTTGGGCACCGCTTCTTTATATTCCGATGGTGCCCCGGACATGGCACGTGGCTTTTCAGACCAGATGGTCCCATAGCGTATGTTTTTGGCTGCGGGTTATCCAAAATTTGATTATGGAGGTGCGGGGGCATCGGTATATTTCTAAAATGCCGGTTATCTATGCCATGAAACATCAATCCATGCTGGATACATTTGTCATGCATTCTATCATTGATGACCCGACGTTTATCATGAAAGAAGAGCTTCTGAATTTGCCTCTTTATGGCCGGGTTTGCAGTAAGGTGGGTAATATTCCCATTGATCGCGATATGGGTATGAAATCCATGAAAAAGATGTTGGCGCGGTCGCGCGCTGAGACTGAACGTGGTCGGCCGGTCATCATATTTCCGGAAGGCTCACGGGCAGAACCCGGCGAGAAATACGCCTATATGCCGGGTATTTTTGGTATATATAAGTATCTTAAAATTCCCGTGGTGCCCATTGCGGTAAATACAGGGGTTTATTGGCCTAAAAAAGGCCCGATGCGGCCGGGAACTTTTGTCATTGAGTTTCTGCCGCCCATTGAAGCCGGCCTTCAAAAGGAAGCGTTTATGGACAGGCTTGAAAATACCATTGAAACCGCCAGTCAAAAGCTGTTGGAGACAAGGTAGGAAAATTCAGGCTGGCCCTTGTGGTCTCTAGAGACTATATTATGGCGCAGTGCGTCCTTATCTGAACTACAGGTATCGCAGGGTAATTTATTTTTCTGGAAAAAATATGCGTTTGAAAATCTTGGCGTCTGTCGTTTTTGTTCTGATCTTGGGATATGTTTTTTTCTGGCATTATATGGCAGGTGAAGTAGAAGAAAAATTTGTCACATGGGTCAAGCAGCAGAAAGGAAAAGGGGTAATCGTAAACTATAAGGGCCTTGAAATAACAGGGTTTCCTTATCGTATAGAGGTGACGTTTAATGATTTGAGTATCGTTAGGCCAGGCCGAGAAACAGGCCATGAAACAGGCCGAGAAACAGGCCATGAAACAGGCCATGAAACAGCGCATATATCCTTATTCTCCCCCCATATCATGTTGGTGGCCTTTCCCTGGAATATCACTCATGGCCTGATTTTCAGTGATGAGGCAACGGTATATGTTGGGCGTAAAAGACATCCGGCTTTAACACTAAATATTGGCAAAATCCGTGCCTCGGCGAATATTGATATCATAGGTCAGAGATTGCAAAGGGCGTCTTTGGTTATGGCGGCTGTATCATGGGAGACAGGAGAAGCCGGCCAATCTGAACAAATATCTTCTGAACAAATATCTGTGGCACGGGAAGTGAGGTTGCATATTATGCAGCCGGAAGCTGTGATATCGCCCGCGCAATCCAATGATATGGAGCTTCCCATTCTGATGAAGATTTATCTGGAGGCAAAAGATGTGGTTGCCCAGGAACTTTCCATTGGCATTTTTGGTAAGAAGGCGGATCAGGTCAAAATTGACCTTCAGTTACATGGGGAACAAATGCCGCGTTTTTCCAGGGAAAGTTTGCGGGCCTGGCGGGATGGCGGCGGCACAGTTGATGTAAAGAATTTTTCTATTTTATCAAGAAATATGGATATGATTCTTGATGGTGAGGCCACATTGGATCAGGATTTGAAGCCGTTAGGGGCTTTTGCTGCCAAAATTCATGGCATTACTCATATTGTGGGCGTTCTCTCAGCTTATTCAGCATTTCAGCAGGCCCCGGGTGCCATAGTTCTGCAAGAATTACAGCGGATGAGCAAGCAGGCGGATATGGGGTCGGATCAGAAAAAAGATGTTCTTGACTTAGCCATCAGTCTTCAGGGCGGGCTATTATTTTTAGGGCCGATTCCGGTTTATGAGCTTGAGCCAGTGGTGAAATAAAGACTTACTTTTCGTCTTTATGGCGGCCAAAATCTGCGATATCCTCTTCTTGTCCCGCATCAATAATTTCTTTGCGAATACGGCGGGTACGGTCAAATAATTCAAACAGCTTATCGCCTTCATCATAACGGATGGCGCGTTGCAGTGCAGTCAGGTCTTCGCTGAAACGTGCCAGCATTTCTAAAACCGCATCCTTATTATTGAGGAAAACATCACGCCACATGGTGGGGTCCGATGCGGCAATACGGGTAAAGTCCCGAAATCCGCCGGCGGAATATTTAATCACTTCGGATTTGGTTACTTCTTCGAGATGACGGGCAGTTCCGACGATATTATACGCGATCAAATGGGGAAGGTGACTGGTTATGGCCAGAACCATATCATGATGATCCGGTGTCATAAGTTCTACTTTACTGCCCAGGGCTTGCCAGAATTTCTCCAGCCGGCTCACCATTGCCGCAGGGGCGTTCAAGGGTGGGGTTAGTATGCACCAGCGGCCCTCGAATAAAGCTGCAAAACCCGCGCGCGGCCCGGATTGTTCGGTGCCCGCCACAGGATGCCCCGGTATGAGATGACAGTCTTTACGCATAAGCGGTGATAAGATCTTGACCACGCTGCCTTTGACCGACCCCACATCGGTCAGAATGGCCCCGCTTTTCATTTCAGGGCAGATGATTTGGCCCAGATCACCATAAGTGCCAACAGGGGTTGCCAATATGACAAGATCACTGCCTTTGACAGCTTTTGCCGGGTCATCCAGGATATCATCAGCCAGTTTCAGGTCACGTGATAGCTGACAATGTTCCGCGTTATTATCACAGACAATCAAGCGGTTGGAAATTTTACTTTCCAATATGCCCCGCGCAAGGGAGGAGCCGATCAGGCCCATGCCGATAATGGTGATTTGAGGGAATATTGTCATAATTTAAGGCCTCAAAAATTCTTTAAGAAGATGGAGTACAGCCCTGTTTTGCGTCTCTGTCCCGATGGTCATGCGCAGGCAATGGTCTAGCCCCTGGGCCGGAAACCAACGCAGAATATAACCATGTTTCAACAAATATTCATTGGCATCTGCCGCCGTTTTCCCCGGTTCTTTCGGAAATTTGATCAGAATAAAATTGGTCACACTTTCTATGGGGTCAAGGCCGAGCGCCCTCAGCTCGTTTCTTAAAATATCGAGCCATTTTATGTTATGGGCGCGCGCCTTATGTTCGAATTCAACGTCAGCGAGGGCCGCAATGCCGGCAACCTGGGTCGGAGTCGGCACATTGAATGGATCGCGGATACGGTCTAAAACAGCGGCAATTTCAGGACAGGCATAGCCCCATCCGAGTCGCAAGGCGGCCAGACCGTATAATTTTGAAAATGTCCGGATCATCAGGATATTGCCGGACTTTCGAACCAGTTCAATGCCGGCCTGATAATCTTCATTCTCAACAAAGTCAGCATAGGCACCATCAAGAACCAGGAGAATATTTTCCGGAATATTCTGCCATAGCCGTTCAACCTCTCTGGCTGGAATATAGGTGCCGGTAGGGTTGTTGGGATTGGCCAGAAAGATTATACGGGTGCGCGATGTGACGGCAGCCAGAATATTATCCACATTGGCGGCATAGGCCGTATCATCCACTTCAATCGGCACACCGCCAACACTTTCGGCGGCAATAGGATACATCATAAAGCTATGTTTGGGAAAAATCACCTCATCCCCAGGGGCAAGATAGGCCCGGCAGGCAAGTTTCAGGATTTCATCAGACCCGATACCGCAGACGATCTGGTCAGCTTCGATGGCGTGCTTTTCCGCCAATGCCGCCCGCAGGTCATGGTAGGCCGCATCCGGGTAACGATGTAAATTCTCTGCGGCTTCAAGATAAGCTGCGATTGCTTTTGGGCTGGCCCCCAGGGCGCTCTCATTTGAGGATAATTTTACCGTCTTTTTCGCGCCCTCTGCTCGGGATTTCCCCCCAACATAGACGTTAAGCTGTTTTATCCACGGACGTGGTTCCGGTCCACTCATTGGTTTTCCTGACATTCTTTCGTTATAGCACTTCATTGGGATTATATTCATCTGGTGCAAATTTCAACTGTTCTTTTGTCAGATAATGATTATGTTGTTTTTTATGACTAAGAAGATAATAGAGCAAACTGACATTGATGGCTATGCCGAAGTGGTAACCCTTGGGCAGGGTCGGCCGCTCCTGCTCGATTCCGGGGAACAGATCACCTCATATGATGTGGCGTACAAATCCTGGGGGACATTGAACAGCGATAAAAGTAATGTGGTTCTTATCTGCCATGCCCTGACCGGAGATCAGTATGTCAGAGGTATTAATCCGATCACAGGCAAGCGGGGCTGGTGGGAAAATATGGTTGGCCCGGGAAAGCCTGTCGATACGGACATTTATTATGTGATTTGTATTAATGTATTGGGATCTTGCGCGGGGACAACAGGGCCGGCATCCCGAATTCCGGGCACAGACAAGTCATATGGCATTGATTTTCCGGTGATTACCATCGCTGATATGGTGCGCGCGCAGACCATGCTTATGGACCATTTGGGCATAGAGAAGATTTTTTCTGTTATTGGGGGCTCTATGGGGGGCATGCAGGCGTTACAATGGGCAGCGGACTATCCACAGAGAGTGAATACTGTCGTCGCCATAGCAACGACATGGCGCCATTCTGCGCAAAATATAGCCTTCCACGAAGTTGGACGGCAGGCCATTATGGCGGACACCAATTGGAGACAAGGCCGTTATCTTGACCATCATGACAGGCCGCATTCCGGTCTTGCGGTGGCCCGCATGGCGGCGCATATAACCTATATGTCGGAATCAGGCCTGACCAGCCGCTTTGGGCGCAATCTTCAGGACCGGGACAAGCTTGCCTTTGGATTTGACGCGGATTTTCAGATTGAAAGCTATCTGCGCCATCAGGGGATATCTTTTGTCGACAGATTTGATGCCAACAGCTACCTGTATATCACCCGCGCCATGGATTATTATGATCTGTCAGCAGCTCATGACGGTGTTCTGGCTGAGGCCTTTCGCGGGACAAAAACCAGATTTTGCATTTTGTCATTCACATCTGACTGGCTTTATCCCACATCGGAAAGCCGCCATATTTCGCGTGCGCTTAATGCGGTTGGTGCCAGGGTTAGTTTTGCAGATATTGACATGAATAAGGGGCATGACAGTTTTTTGCTCGATTGTCCTGAGCTGTTCAATATCGTGAGGGGATTTCTTAAGTCGGAAGCAGAGGCAGCAGGGGTACGGGTGTTATGACAGAACAGGGATCAAGGGCTTCGGACATTCGGGTGGATCTTTTGGAAATCGCGCGGCTTATTGAGCCTCGCTCGACGGTACTTGATGTGGGCTGCGGCACCGGCAGTCTTCTGGACTATCTGGTGCGGGAAAAACAGGTTGATGGCCGCGGCATTGAGCTTAGCCCTTCAGGCGTGAATAGCTCAATTGCCAAAGGACTCTCGGTTATTCAGGGCAATGCAGAGGAGGATATCACTTATTATCCGGATGATTGTTTTGATTATGTGATCTTGAGTCAGACCTTGCAGGCCATGAAACAGCCTGATCATATGTTAGCAGAGCTGCTGCGTGTCGGGCGTAAGGCGGTGGTTTCCTTTCCCAATTTTGGTCATTGGAAAGTTCGGCTGAATTTGGCGCTGCGCGGGACCATGCCGGTGAATAAGACATTGGATCATCCGTGGTATTCCACGCCTAATATTCATTTTTGCACCATTCGGGATTTTGTCAATCTGTGCGGGCAGCAAGACATCCATCTGGAACAGTCTATGGCCATCAATGCCAAGGGATACCGGATGCCGTTTCATAATTTATTTTTGGCAAATCTCATGGCAACACAAGGGATGTATGTCATCACAAGAAAATAAAATTAAATGCCCTTTTTTAGGGCATAATGATCTGTAAATTTAAAATTCGAAAGTAAAGGAAAATACGATGGCGAAGAAAGACAATGGCGATGCTACCGAGGTAAAAGAACAGCAAAGCCAGTTGCCTGCCTTATATAATAACATCGTACCGCTGTTAAAAAATATACATAAAGATCTGAAGTTGCAGAATAATCAGAATTTTTCCTTTGCTGCAGATGTTAATGCGGTTCCGATTGTCATGCAGGAACTGCCGATGGCGGCGAAATTTTTTCCAATTGTTTTCACCGCGGATAAGCCCGGTAGTATGCTGGCGGTTTTGGGTATCCGAAACGGCCAGAATCTTTTTGTGGATGAAAAGGGTGATTGGCTGGCGAATTCTTATGTTCCCATTTATATCAGACGTTATCCTTTCTTTATCGCCAGGGCGGATGAAAAATCTGAGCCGATTGTCTGTATTGATGATTCATCACCATTCTTTTCGCCCGATGGAGACGTCGCGCTTTTTGAGGATGCAGAACCGACTGCAGAATTGAATCGTATTATGGATTTTACTCGGAGTTTTCAGCAACAATTAGAATGGACAGATCAATATTGTACAGCGCTGAATCAAAAAGATTTTCTGGAAGAGCAACGTGTATCCTTCAAGGTTGGCGATGAAGTAAAAGCCAATGTGGATGGGTTCAAGACGATAAACCGGACAAAATTTGATGAACTTGACGGCGAAACATTGAAAGAGTGGCTTGGCAAAAACTGGATTGATTCCAGCATTCTGCATTTGGCATCAGGCAGTAATTTTGATGCGTTGTGGCGGATGGACAGAGAACGTAATGGCTGAGTTTGCGGCTTGTTTATACGATAAAAAATCGCGCCCCAGCCAGGCGCGCGATTTTCTCTTAAATTAAGCCAGGCGCGCGATTTTCTATACAATTAAGCCAGGTGCGTGTAAGCTAGGCGCGTGATTTTCGCTAAAAGACATTGTCCTTAAAAATCATATGACAGCCCGGCCCGGGCAACGGTATCCGTTTTCTGGCGTCCCGCCGGGGCATCTTGATCATATAATATGTCATATGAAAATTTGCTGCTTAATGATCCGTTGATGGCCACTTTAAGGGCGGTTTTGCTTTCTACAACATTTTTATTACCAAAATAAAGCACGGTGGTATTTGTAAGGTCGCTGCGCTCATTAATCGTCCAGTCGAAAATACTACTGGCAAAGGTATTAAAACTACTGTCATATCCATTGCCTGGTAGGTCTCTGGTAAATAAAATGCTTGGGCCGGCTTCAATTTTCCAGCTATAATTGTCATTGTTAATCACAGGATAACCAATACCAAGTGAGGTTGTAATCCGTTCCCGGAAGGTGCCGAATTGATCATTTTCATAACCGGTAAAGCCGACCAGATATAAAGCTTCAGAAAAATCATAATCCAGTTTGTAAGATAGTCCCCAGCGTTGTTTGTCTGTGATGCCAGTGTTTTTGTTCAAGTCGAAGAAGCTGTCGATGGTATGGTGAAAATTTTCTGTATCCCGTTTTAATTCTCCGCCAAGGCCCAGGGACTCCTGACGTGTATTCCCGCTGGATCGCAGGAAGTTAAGCTCAATTTCACCGTGCCAGCCGCGAAAATCGAAAAATCCGAATTGCTTTTCTTCAGGTTCCGCGGGACTTACCGTTGCGGGCGGGGCGGGCATGATTTCCGGTTCTTTTTCTGGCGCAGGTGCCGGAGAGGCAGGTGCAGAGGATGCCGCGGGGGTATTTTGTTTCAGGTTGATAACAAGTTCTTTAATGTCTTTTGCAGCGGCGGGATTGGCAGCAATGGCAAGGTCTGCCACGATGTCCAGTTTGGTGCCGCCGTCTTTTTCAGAAGCGACGATGAGCAGATTTAATATATCAGGTGAAATCTGGGCGCTGGCCGTTGAAAATACAGAAAGTATGCAGGAGATAGCCGCCGAGGCTGCCGTTGTTTTAATCGTGAATGACATTAATTATGCTCTTTGAAGGTTATGGGATTTGTAGGAAGGTTAAATTAAAGGTGATCGGAACGCTGCTGCTGATAATAGGCAGCTTCGCCAATTCCTGTAGCTTTTTAAGACCGGAAAGTAAATCGAATTCCTCCAGATCCAGAAAAATTATTTCGTTCGGTACCACAATAATTTTTTCCTGTGACACTCTGATAACGACAAGTTCCGTTTCAACTGTTTGCTGGTGCCCGTGTAAAGACAGGTCGAAAGCCACTTCAATAATTTGTTGGCTGCCAAGCCCAAGTTTCGCGAATTTGGTCATATCAATTTGACCGCGTAATTGCGCCAAAGGAAAGTCATCTGTTTCAAAGAAAAACGTTTTCATACGATCATTGCGAATATCGACCCATGTTTCGATACTGTTAAGTTCAATGAGCAAGCTAATTTCACCGTTGCCCGTGACTCGGCCATCTATTTCATTAAAATAGTTACTCTCGCCAATGGTGTTATTCTTTATCGAACCAAATGAAAGATTTGAGTTTTCCTTGTCCAATATCCAGTCAGCACGGGCCATATGCGACATGAAGAAAAGACAACAAAGCGACAATAAGGTAATTTTGCATATTGGGTAAAAAGCGGTCATGATATTTTTCCTGAGTGATTTTTCCTAAATTAGCAGAAATATCTGAAGTGATAAACATATAAAGAGGCCAGAAGTATTATCTTCTGGCCTCTTTGCTAATCTAAAAAATAAAACATGGCACTAACCCCCAAGATTAACCCCCCAAGACTAACTATAGAATTTTTCATTATTATCGGCTTTGCCGCGCAGCATTTCAGGAACGGAAAACCCGCCGCCGTGTTTCTGGGCGAGACGATCGCATTCTGCGGCGAACTCTTTGACGCCTATGGTATCAACCATACTCAGTGGCCCGCCGGTCCATGGGGCAAAACCCCAACCAAAGATAGCGCCAATATCTGCATCCTCGGGGGCCGTTAGAACGCCTTCTTCATAACAGCGGATAACTTCGATGGCCTGACGATACAGGAGCCGGTTTGTGACGTCTTCTGCTGTGGGCTGATTTTCGGCCAGCGGGAAATTCTCGCCAAGCCCGGGCCATAAATATTTGGTGCCGCCCTCGGGATATTCATACCAGCCATGGCCGTTTTTCTTACCCTTGCGGTCAAGTTCCAGATACATTTTTTCAATGACCGCATCAGCCGGCTGGACAGGGTAAGCATCGCCCATACCCTTTTTAGTGGCCTGCCCCACATGGTAGCTCAGCTCAATACTAACCTCGTCGCCGACCGCGAAGGGACCAACGGCCATGCCAGAGAAGACACCACAATTTTCGATGAGCGCAGGTGAGACACCCTCGGCCAGCATATTGACGGCCTCAGTGACATAGGTGCCAAAACAGCGGCTGGTGTAAAAACCACGGCTGTCATTCACAACGATGGGTGTTTTTCTGATTTGGGCCACATAATCAAGCGCCTTGGCCAGCGCCGGATCACCGGTTTTTTCGCCCATGATAATTTCGACCAGCGGCATTTTATCAACGGGAGAGAAGAAATGAATGCCGATAAATTGGCTCTCATCCCGACTTGCTTTGGCAAGCCCGGTGATGGGCAGGGTTGAAGTGTTGGAGGCATATATGCAGTCTGTGCCAACGACGGCTTCTACCTTGGCTGTAACGTCTGCTTTGACAGCCACATCTTCCAGTACCGCCTCAATGATTAGATCGCAGCCTTCAAGGTCGGCATAATCTGTGGTCGGTTTGATCAGCGCGAGAATGCCATCGGCCTTTTCCTGGGTCATTTTTTTGCGCTTCACCCGTTTGGTAAGAAGCCCTTCGGAATAGGCCTTGCCCTTTTCAGCAAATTTCTGCTCTCGGTCCAGAAGAACAACTTCAATACCGGCCATGGCAGAGACAAAGGCAATGCCTGCGCCCATCATACCGGCGCCCAGCATACCAAGTTTTTTGGTTTTCATGGGCGGTATATCTTTGGGACGGCGTATGCCTTTCTCTGCGGCCTGTTTATTGACAAATAGCGTGCGGATCATGTTGGGGGCCACGTTGCCCTGCAATAATGTAGCAAAATATTTGGTCTCGATCTTTATGGCTGTATCCATGGGCAATTGGTGGCCTTCATACACGCAGGACAGAATGGCGACGACGGCGGGATAGTTGCCTTTGGTTTCTTTTTGAACCATGGCCTGCGCGCCCATAAAGGTTTGCGCAATGCCGGGGTTAAAGGCCCCTTGACCGCCCGGAACCTTGAAACGTTTTTCATCCCATGGCTGAACCGGTTTGCCGCCGCCTGCGATCCACGCTTTGGCTTTGGCGACAATATTTTCAAGGGGGGCGATTTCATGAACCACATTATTGGCTAAGGCATTTTTCGGGTTCATATTTTTGCCCTGAAGCAAGAAGGGCAGGGCAGGCTGTACGCCCATCAGGCGCGGCAGCCTCTGGGTACCGCCCGCACCAGGGAGAAGGCCAACCATGACTTCAGGGAACCCAAGGGTGATTTTTGGATTATCGGCGACAACGCGGTAATGACAGGCCAGACAGATTTCCAGTCCCCCGCCAAGGGCAAGACCATTGATGGCCGCGGCGAAAGGCTTACCGGAGGTTTCCATTTTACGCAGAATGTCATTCATTCTAAAGGCAGAGGCAAAAACTTCCTCGGCGGGTATGGTGGTAATATTCTCTGTCATCCCGAGCAACATGGAAAGGTCGGCACCGGCGACGAAAGAGCCCGTTTTTCCAGATGTAATGACGGCACCTTTAATTGTGTCATCCTGAGCTATTTTTATGATCAGATTTTCCAGATCATTCAATAAACCGCTTGAAATAACATTCATGGATTTTCCAGGAAGGTCAATTGTCAACAGGGCAATAGAATCCTGATCAAGCTCATATTTAATATTGCTAGTCCCATTTTTAATATTGTTAGTCCCGTCTTTAATATTGTTAGTCATGGTCTCATTCCTTTTTATACCCGCTCGATGATGGTTGCTGTGGCCATGCCGCCGCCAACACATAATGAAGCCAGTGCCGTTGATTTGTCTGACCGTTCCATTTCTTCCAGAGCCGTGCCCAGAATAATGGCACCCGTGGCCCCTAATGGATGACCCATAGCAATGGAACCGCCGTTGACATTAACATTGGCGGAATCAAGACCCAGTTCCTGAATGAAACGCAGGGCAACGGCGGCAAAGGCCTCGTTAATTTCCCAAACGTCAATATCATCTGTGGTCATGCCGGCCCGTTTCAGGGCTTTGCCCGCAGACCGCCCCGGGCCGTCCAGCATAACAACAGGTTCTGAGCCAATATCGGCAAAACTGACGAATCTGGCCCGTGGTTTCAGCCCAAGAGCGTCCCCCATTTCTTTTGTCCCAATGAGAATGCCGGCCGCGCCATCAACAATGCCACTGGCATTGCCCGCATGGTGAATATGGGTGATCTTTTCCACATGGGGGTATCTTTTCAGCGCGATACTGTCAAAACCAAATTCGCCCATATCCGCAAAGGATGGTTTTAATCCGGCGAGGGCTTCCATCGTGGCTTCTGGCCGCATATGTTCATCATGATCCAGAACGATCATCCCCAGCTTGTCTTTGATGGGCACCAGTGAATCGGCAAAATATCCTTTGTCCCATGCGGCTTTTGCACGCTGTTGGCTTTGCACGGCAAAGGCATCACAATCCTCGCGGCTAAAGCCATATAGATTGCCCATAAGGTCTGCCCCGATACCTTGCGGAGCAAAACCAATGTTGGCGGAAGCTTGCGGATCAACGGCCCAGGCCCCCCCGTCTGAGCCCATGGGAATTCGTGACATGGCCTCAACACCGCTGCCGATGATCAGGTCAGCCTGGCCAGCCATTACGCGGGCGGCGGCATAGTTTGTTGCAACCAATCCGGATGAGCAGAAGCGGTTAACTTGCAGACCGGGCACATGATGACCGTAGCCTGCCATAATGCCGGCAAAACGTGGCATAACGGCGCCCTGTTCTGCAACAGGCGTCGCCGTTCCGGTGATGATATCATCCACAAGCTCGGGATCGAATTCTGTGCGATCCTTTAAAGCCTTAAGAATCTGTGTCAGTAAATCAATGGGCGTTACCTCATGAAGGCTTCCATTGGCCTTCCCCCGTCCGCGCGGGGTTTTTACATAATCATAAATATAAGCTTCGGTCATTATCTTGCTTCCTTTTAGGATGATTGGGCTTTTAGAATGATTGGGCATCCAAATCCATAACGCTGGCCGCGCCCGCTTCGACTTTTACTTTCAAAGATGCCGTTTCCGGCAACATGTGGCTATAAAAGAAATCGGCTGTGATCAATTTATTTTCCAGAAATTCTTTATCACCTTCGCCGGCATCAATCATTTCATGGGCTTTCTTTGCCATATCGGCCCAGAAATAGGCCATGGTTACCAGCGCCAGAAGATTCAGGTAATAATGGGCCGCTGATCCGGCATTGTCGGGGTTTGACATGCCATTCTGCATCAGCCACATACTGGCGGCCTGCAGGCGGCCATTGGCTTTTTCCAGTTGAGGGATATAATTATCCAGCGCCTTGTTGGTTTTATTTTCGTCAATGAAGGTCTGAATCATTTCAAAATAGGCCCGGATCGCCGCGCCGCCATTGGCGGGGAGCTTCCGGCCAATCAGATCCATAGCCTGTATGCCATTCGTGCCTTCATAGATTGGGGCGATACGGCTGTCGCGCATGAATTGTTCCATGCCCCATTCGCGAATATAGCCATGGCCGCCAAAACATTGAAGCGCGCGGCTTGCAGATTCTACGCCCTGATCCGTCAGATAAGATTTCAAAACCGGTGTAATCAAGGCCAAAAGTTCTTCTGCCTTGGCCTGCTCGGATTCATCAGGATGCTCGTGTGCGGTGTCCACCAGAATGCCGGCCCAGACAGACATGGCGCGCGCGCCCTCTATGAAGGCCCGGTTGGTCATTAACATACGGCGCACATCAGGATGCACCATGATCGGGTCTGCTTTGCCTTCGGGGTTTTTCACACCGGTCAAGGCACGGCCCTGGAGGCGGTCATTGGCATAGGCCACGGCATTTTGCTGGGCAACTTCGGCTATGGCCAGCCCCTGAATGGCAACCCCAAGGCGGGCTTCATTCATCATGGTAAACATGGCTTTCATGCCTTTATGTTCACTTCCAAGCAGGTAGCCTGTGGCATCGTCATAATTCATGACGCAGGTGGAATTGGAATGAATACCCATTTTTTCTTCCAGCGATCCGCAAGTAACGCCGTTATTATCGCCCACAGAACCATCGTCATTAATGATGTTGCGCGGGACAATGAACAGGCTGATACCCTTGACACCGTCCGGGCCGCCCGGAATTTTTGCAAGGACAAGATGAATGATATTTTCCGTCAGGTCATGATCACCGGCGGAAATGAATATCTTGGTGCCAGTAATTTTATAACTGCCGTCGTCTTGCGGCACAGCCTTCGTTGTCAGCAGCCCCAAATCCGTCCCGCAATGAGGTTCGGTCAAATTCATGGTGCCCGCCCATTCTGCAGAATACATTTTGGGCAGGAATTTTTCTTTCTGCGCGTCCGTGCCCCAGGAATATATGGCTCCTGTTGCCCCTTTGGTCAGGCCGGGATACATGGCAAACCCCCAGTTGGCGGATACCATAATCTCATTTAGCAGGAAACCTAATGTTTGCGGCAGTCCCTGCCCGCCATATTTAGTATCACAGGCCATGCCTTGCCAGCCACCTTCAACATATTGTGCGTAGGCTTCCTTAAAACCATCGGGTGTGATGACCTTACCATTCTCTAGGCGGCATCCCTGCCCGTCACCGGAAAGATTTAAGGGTTGAAAGACATTCTCATTGATTTTTGCCGCTTCATCCAGAATAGCATCCAGAAGATCTGGTGTTGCCTCCACAAAAGACGGCATATGCTTAAGTTTTTGCAGGTTAAAAAAATCATGTATAAGAAATCTTATGTCTTTGACGGGTGCTGAGTAGGTTGGCATGGGCTTTGTCTCCGTTTTCTATATGGTGTTTTCTGTTGGATAGTTTTCTGCCATAAAAGTTGTCACTGTCTCAACCAGGTTGGTCAATTCTTCCAGGGTCTCATCAATATCTTTTTTTTGTTGCTTCAGGATTTGGATCCTGTTGTTGCAGGCCGAGATGGTCACGCGGCATTGTTCGGCCTTGCCGCCTTCGCCGTAATGCATATTTAGGACTTCCCGAATATCCGTGATTGAAAAGCCCACCCTTTTTCCGCGTAAGATCCAGATCAGGCGGGCGCGGTCGCCGGTAGAATATATCCGGGTCTGTCCTTCGCGCTTTGGCGCGATAAGAGACTCATCCTCATAAAAACGTAATGTTCGGGGCGTAATACCGAATTCTTCTGAAAGTTCTGAAATACTATAGGTTGTTTTTGTCATTTTATTTCGTTAGTACCGATTATTTAAGAAACAGGGCATGATATTTTAAAACTTAACGTCTTTTAGCTTTAAGTCATCATAGAATAGACGGCGTACTTTAGTTGACCTTTACGTAAAGGTCAACTAAAAACAAACAATCAAAAGGACGCCCCGGAATTTGCCGCCAAATTGTCATCACACTTTCAGGGATTATGCTAAAAAACAGTATCATTTTCAGCTATTCTTGTATAGGATTTATTTGGGATGAAAAGGGTGGAACCGGCTTGCTCGAGCTGCCTTGTCACTATAAGACTGAAGAATTAAAATCATGCAGATTTACCTGCCCATTGCTGAAATGTCGATCAACATCTTTTTGCTGTTATTCATGGGTGGGGGCGTTGGTTTTTTATCCGGCATGTTTGGCGTAGGCGGTGGATTTTTGATGACACCACTGCTGATTTTCATTGGGGTGCCGCCAGCGGTTGCCGTGGCAACAGAGGCTAATCAGATTACTGCCGCGTCAGTTTCCGGTGCCTTGGCTCATGGCCGGCGCGGGGGCATTGATTACAAGATGGGCAGTGTTCTTATTGTTGGTGGTGCGATCGGGTCGTACTTCGGCGCTATGTTATTCACTGTTTTAAAGTCAACCGGACAGGTTGATTTGGTAATTTCGCTGTCCTATGTGCTGTTTTTGGGGGCTATTGGCGGGATGATGTTTGTCGAAAGCGTACGCAGTATTCTGCGTAACCGGCGCGGCGACAAACCCGCAACCTTTCGCAGGCCCCGCACATGGGTGGATGCCCTGCCGTTTAAAATGAGATTTCGGGCGTCAAAAATGTATGTCAGTGCTATTCTTCCGCTGGTCATTGGCGGGCTTGTTGGCGTATTGGCGGCGATCATGGGTGTGGGCGGGGGCTTTATCATGGTTCCGGCGATGATTTATTTGTTAAATATGCCAATTAATGTGGTGATTGGTACCTCTCTTTTTCAAATTACCTTTGTGACGGCAAGTGTCACGTTCCTGCATTCTGTTAATACTCAGACCGTTGATGTTATGCTGGCGCTTATTCTGCTGACTGGTGCGGTTATTGGCGCGCAGTTCGGTGCGCGGGTCGGCCTGAAATTAAAGGGTGAGCAGCTTAGAATTCTACTGGCTATTCTGGTGTTGGCGGTTTGCGCCAAAATGGGGGTGGATTTGGTGAGCGTGCCGGATGAGATTTATTCTGTCATGCCGGCGGGGGAAAATAATTGATGCGCATGATATCTTTTATGAGCCGTTTTCTTTTGGGTGGTCTATATAGTCTGGCGTTTGCCGGGCCTGTCATGGCAGAACGTATGGTCACGGATCTGTCCAGTCATGTCATCGAAATTACCGCCAAATTTTCTGGAACTGAACTATTGATCTTTGGCGCGATAGAGCGGGCCATTACCCAAGGAAGCCGCGGGCAGGATATTGTCGTTGAGGGGATTGACTATGATATAATCGTTGTGGTGCAGAGTGAGCGTAATGATGTGATTGTTCGGCGTAAGGAGATGATAGGCCCCGTCTGGGCCAATAAAGATTATCGAACGCTTAAGGGTGTGCAGGGCTATTATGCGGTTACAACGACGCGGCCCTTAAGTCACATCCTGTCCGCCGAACAGCGGCGGTTATTGGGTGCCGGAATAGATCAGTTAAAGATAGACTTTAAGGAACCGGTGTCTGAAAAAGAAGAAAAAAGCTATCGCGATGGCTTTATTCGAAATATGAAGGCCAGAAAACTTTATAGCCAGCAAGAGGGGACTATTTCTGTTTTGGATGACATATTATTTCGGGCTATTCTGTCTTTTCCAGCCAATATGCCGGTTGGGAATTATCAGGTTGATGTGCATCTTGTGCGCGATGAGGAAGTTATCCTCAGTGAGCACTCCTCACTCGAAGTGAGTAAAAAGGGGCTGGAAAGGCTTATCTATAATTTCGCCCATGATTATCCGGCCTATTATGGGATTACAGCTATTATTCTTGCTCTGTTTGCCGGGTGGCTCGGTGGCTTCGTTGCCAGAAAAACGAATTGATAACGAGGGTGTGATTCAAATCTTCTTGCGATTTCCGGCAACGTCTGTAAAAAGACACTCATGGAAAATATAGAAATCCCTTATCTGGTTGCCTTGCTGGGCGGTATGTTCAGTTTTTTGTCACCTTGCGTTTTACCACTAGTGCCGGCTTATATTTGTTTTATCACCGGTAATAGCTATCAGGATATACGCGACGGCGATAAAATCGCTAAATGGGCCATGTTATGGCCGGCGATTGCCTTTGTATTGGGTTTTTCCACGGTTTTTATTGCTTTGGGCGCCGGGGCCTCGTCAGTCCAGGGGGTGCTGCTGGAATATAAGGCGGTTTTCTCTCAAATTTCAGGGGCGATGATTATCATTCTTGGGATACATTTTACAGGCTTGGTCAAATTACCCTTTTTATATAGAGAAGCCCGCTTCCAGACGGGTGATGAACAAAGGGGCCTGATCGGCGCTTACGTTATTGGACTGGCTTTTGCTTTTGGCTGGACACCTTGCATCGGGCCTATTCTCGCGACCATTCTGACCCTTGCGGCGACGCAGGCGCATTTTTCTGAAGGAGTGGCGCTTTTAGGGGTTTATTCAATGGGGCTGGGCATACCCTTTATCATTGCCTCTGTCGGCATTAATCACTTCATTAGGGTATCAGGGCGGATAAAAAAGCATCTGCGCATTATCGAGCTGACCATTGGTTTTCTGCTGATTGTGACAGGGGTCGCTATTTTTACAGGATCATTACAAAATCTGGGTTTTTACTTAATTGAAGCCATGCCATGGCTGGCGCAAATCGGCTGACTTAAAATATAGTTAATTTATGCGCCGAAAAAAAGCCCCGATGAAGTTTATTAGCTTCACCGGGGCAGTCAGGCAGATGAAAGATCAGGCATGATCTTTCAAGGGATAGGAGAGAATGTGCAACCTATAAGTTTATTATGCAACTTAAATAGTTAAAAAACAACTAATAAGTTAGTTAATGGCAGAAATAGGCAAGGATGAGGGAAGACTCAGAATTTTGTGAAGTTCTGTCCAGAGGAATATTCCGTTCATATCCTGGGCTTCGGTCACCTGGTCTCGCATTAATTTTACGTAATTGAGGCCTTCTGCACCATGGCGTTTCCATATATCTGTGGCAGCAATTTCAAGTAACGGCTTTGGGTTTACGCCAAGAATATCCATTTCCGCAATAAGTTCTAGGATTGAATAATCCTCATAGATAGACTTATGGCTTTTGAATGAATTTTTAAATATAGGCTGGGTCATGGCTTTCTCCTTATGCCAACTGACATGCAAAAGCCGCGCCATATGGCACAGGGTAGGTAAGAGCTGGGTTTTTGCTCTTTCAGATCAGAATTCTGCTCGGCAGAATATGTATATTTTGGAAAAAAATTCCGGGTAATCCGGGTAATCCGGCCCTAAATGATGAGCGCAGAAATATCCGCGTCCAGATTATCGCGGGGTATTATTCTAAGCGGAATGTTGGGGGTGATTTTTGTAAAGTCCTGCAGGACGTCTTCAATATTGATATAGCTTTGGGGTGATTCTGAGATAACCAGCCCGGCAATATCAATGCCCCGTTGACTGAGGCAAGATAGGGCTGTCAGGCTATGGCTGATCGTTCCAAGGGCGGAGCCTGCCACTAACAGGCATTGGCAATTGAGCCGGGCCATAAGGTCAAGAGTGGTATAACGATTATCCAGTGGAACCATAATACCGCCGGCCCCTTCAATAAGCAGAAAGTCAAGCGCGTCATTGGTTTGCGCTAGGCAAAAGCGCGTGACGTCCTCTATGTCGATTGCCTCCCCCACCTGCCGCGCGGCGATATGCGGGGGCAGAGGGGGCGCATATCGCCAGGGTGAAATTATACAGGCATTATCCAGCGTGGGCGGCATGTCCATCGCCATGAGCAGTAGGCCAGTATCGGTCTGTTCAATTGCCGCGCGATCAAAGCCGCTGATAATTGGTTTGATGGCGCGGGCCTTGTACCCCTGTTTTCGCAATTGCCGCAGTAACAGGCATGTCACATAGGTTTTGCCAATATCTGTTCCGGTGGCGCCAATGAAAATGATCTGGGTCATATTGTTGTTCCAGCGGTTATCATACTATGTTTTTTGATAGAGGCAATTAAGGCGCGAATATCCTTTTGGCGATGGCGGGCAGAAAAAGTAAAACGAAGCCGGCTCATGCCTTCGGCGACAGTAGGCGGGCGAATGCCGGTTACCAGAAAACCGTCTTCTTCCAAAGCGGCGGCAAACTTCATGGTTTGGGCCGTTTCGCCGATAATGATTGGCACAATGGGACTTTGCGGATCCGGCAGGCCAAGTGCTGTGGTGAAATAAAGGGCATTTTCCATGGGGCGGCGGCAATAGCCGGGATCGCTGTCAATGATGTCCAGCGCCGCCAGCGCCGCGGCCGCATTGGCCGGCGGTAAAGCCGTGGTATAGATCAGGCTCCTGGCGCGAGTTTTCATTAAATCGATAACCGGTTTACTGGCGCAAAGATACCCGCCGAAGCTGCCAATGGCTTTGGATAATGTCCCCATTTGCAGAGGAATGTCAGGCAGGGGATCAAAAATATATCGGCTGCCCTTGCCGCCGCCGATAACACCTAAACCGTGGGCATCATCGCTCATCAACCAACAATCATATTTTTTCGCCAAATGGCTCAGACTGTCCAAAGGGGCCAAATCCCCATCCATGCTGAAAACACCATCAGTCAGAATAAGGGCTTTTTGATAATTTGACCTATGTTGATCTATCAGTTCTTCCAAATGGGCCATATCATTATGGCGAAAATACAGTATATGTGCCCCGGACATATCGCTTCCCGCCCTGAGGCAGGCATGACTGAGCGCGTCAATAAAAATGATATCCTGTTGGCTCATAAGGGCCGGAATAATACCAATATTGGCCATATAACCTGTTCCGAAAATACAGGCATCTTCGCTGCCTTTCAGCGCGGCCAGCCGTTGTTCCAATTGCCCGATTAAAGGGTGGTTTCCCGTAATAAGCCGCGATGCGCCGGCCCCTGTGCCATATTTATCTATGGCGTTCCTGGCGGCGCGTCTCATTTGTGGGTGATGGCTTAAATTCAGGTAATCATTACAGCAGAATGACATTAATTTCTGGCCATTGCGTATCACGCGGCCATCTCTGGTACGTTCTGTATTCAGAATTTCGCGTTTCAGCCCTTTGTCTTTAAGGGTGGTTAGTTTCTTCTGGGCAAAGGTATCAAGGGACTTCATGTGCTTCTACCTGAAATTTTTGTTAGCTTTGCCTTATGATACCGCGCGTAAGCTGTCAATCAAAGAGTAAAAAACTTGACTCTTTGAATGCCTTCGGGGAAAGTACGGCAAAATATGCCAATCAAAGTTAACTGGAGTGATTATGCCTCTCTCGAATGTTTCGCCGCAAAACCCCGTTCCCACAATGGACCATCCTTATCCAGACGGATTCCGTCATAACTGGACCCGGCGGGAGATCCTGGCTTATTTTGACTTGCCGATGATGGATTTACTGTTTCAGGCACAGGAAACACACCGCAAATACTTTGATCCCAATAAAGTTCAGCTTTCTCAATTATGTAGTATCAAGACAGGTGGCTGTCCCGAAGATTGTAAATATTGCCCGCAATCATCACGGTACCAGACCAATGTCGATGCGGCGCGGTTGATGGCAGTAGACAAGGTTCTGGAAGGCGCGCGCAATGCCAAAGCCAACGGCGCGACCCGCTATTGTATGGGGGCCGCATGGCGCAGTCCAAAGGACCGGGATATGGCGGCGGTCTGTGATATGATCAAAGGGGTTAAGGCGCTGGGCCTTGAATCCTGTATGACCCTTGGCATGCTTGACGGGGATCAGGCGGCAAAGTTAAAGCAGGCCGGACTGGATTATTATAATCATAATGTGGATAGCTCGCCGGAATATTATAAAGAGATTATCACGACCCGCACCTATGAAGATCGCCTGAATACTTTGGAAAATGTCCGCGCCGCAGGGATTAATGTGTGTAGCGGCGGTATCGTTGGTATGGGCGAAAGCCAGGAAGACCGCGCGGGCATGTTGCAGACGTTGGCAAATCTGCCGCAGCATCCGGGCAGTGTGCCGATAAATATGTTGGTCAAAGTCGAAGGCACGCCGCTTTTCGGCGAGGGCCAGATGGACCCCTTTGATTTCATTCGCACCATTGCGGTAGCACGGCTGATTATGCCGGCCTCTTACGTGCGCCTGTCGGCCGGAAGGGAAGCCATGAATGATGAAATGCAAGCGTTATGTTTTATGGCGGGGGCCAATAGTATCTTTTACGGCGAGACGCTTTTGACCACGCCAAATCCACAAAAGAATACAGACCTGGATTTATTTGCCCGTCTTGGTATTACGCCTGAAGGCAGTTTGGGTATTACGCCCGAAGGCAATATGGATATTGCGCCCGAAGGCAATTTGGCTGCCAGCCCCGAAAGCCAATAATGAGCAAAGACTTACCTGATTGGTTTGTCGAGGGTTATGGTAATGTCTGGTTGCCCTATAGCCAAATGCAAACAGTGGATGATGCCCTGCCTGTTGTGGCGACAGACGGTGTGGTGATCGAACTTGCCGATGGTCGTAAGCTTATAGATGGTATTGCATCATGGTGGACGGCATGCCACGGTTATAATAACCCTAAGATGCAGGCAAGCATGATCGCTCAGGTGAAGAATATGTCCCATGTCATGTTGGGTGGCTTGGTGCATGAGGGGGCGGCGACGTTGGCCAAACGTCTTGCTGATTTACTTCCGGGAGACCTGAACCATGTGTTTTTCTCAGAAAGTGGCTCGGTATCCGTTGAGATTGCCTTGAAGATGGCGGTGCAATATTGGACCAATCAGGGCGAACGGGATCATAATCAGTTTGTGTGTTTCCAGTCTGGCTATCACGGCGATACCACGGCGGCTATGTCTGTTGGCGATAATGCCGGTAGTGACTCAGGTCATGATGCGGGCGGCATGCATAAGGCCTTTAGCGGTTTTTTGCAGCAGCAATTCCTGCGCCCATTTCCTGGAAACGAACGGGAGCTGGATGAGCTAAGTGCCTTTCTGGCGGAAAATCGCGGAAAGATTGCCGGCGTCATCATGGAACCTTTGGTCCAGGGGGCCGGCGGTATGAAATTTCACGGCGCAGGTACCTTGGCGGCGATTTCAAAAATCTGCGGGCAGCATGATATATTGTTAATTCTGGATGAGATTTTTACCGGCTTTGGCCGAACGGGTACCATGTTTGCCTGTGAGCAGGCTGGTATCACGCCGGATATTATTTGTCTGGGCAAAGCCTTGACCGCTGGCACAGTGGCGATGGCGGCAACGGTGGCGACGGATAAGGTTTACGGCGCTTTCCTGTCTGATGACCCGGATAAGGCCTTTATGCATGGCCCGACATATATGGCCAATCCCCTGGCCTGCGCTGCCGCCAATGCCTCACTTGATATTTTCCGTGATGAGCCGGTATTGGATCGTGTCAAATATATTGAAGGCCACCTTAATCAATCGTTGGAACAGTTTCGCGATCACCCTGATGTGGTAGATGTACGGGTCAAAGGGGCCATTGGGGTCATTCAGATGAAGAATATTAAGGATCCTGCCAAATTGCGGGCCAAATTTGCTGATGAGGGGGTTTGGATCCGTCCTTTTGGAGATATTATTTATCTGACACCATCATTCTCCGTGGAAAGTCATGAGCTTGCGACATTGACACAGGCCATTGATAAAGTGCTTAATAGCCGGGATTTATAATGATTCTAGGGTAATATAATGCTAAATCGATTATTGGCGTTACGTCAAAGCCTGCGGGGGGGAGGTCTGAATGGTTTTCTTATTCCCCATGCGGATGAACATCAATGTGAATATGCGCCTGCGCGGGCTAAAAGACTGGAATGGCTCACGGGGTTTGCCGGCTCAGCGGGTCTGGCCGTCGTCACGATGACTCAGGCGGCCATATATGTGGATGGCCGATATAAATTACAGGTGCGTGATCAGGTAGATACCAAATGTTATGAGCCATTAAGGCTTCATGAAGATAACCTGGAAGACTGGTTCTCATCTCACCTTAAAAAGGGGGATCGGATTGGGTATGATCCGGCCCTTCATACGCGGGCATGGCTTCAAAAATTATCCATTGGTTTAGCGCGGCGGGGCATTGATCTTGTGGCGGTGGATGTTAATCCGCTTGATGAATTATGGGCGGATCGCCCGGAGGCCCCAAAAGACCCGGTGGTCCCGCATACGCTGGAATTCTCCGGTGAAGCATCATCACACAAGCTGCAGCGCATCGGCGCAGATTTAAAAGCGGAAAATATCCATGCCGCTGTTTTAACCAGCCTTGACAGTATTGCCTGGCTGCTGAATATTCGCGGCAGCGATGTGTCGCACTCGCCTTTGGTTCTAAGCTATCTCATTTTGAAGAATTCCGGCAAGGCGGATTTATTTGTCGATGAGGATAAAATATCTGATGAAGTTTGCGGCCATTTGGGGGGTGACGTTACCATTAAACCTTACGGGGAATTCTTGGCAGCCCTTGAAAAACTGGGTAAGGGGGGCAAATCTATTCTGGTGGACCCCGGGCGGGCTCACGCCATTATTCTGGATAGGCTTGAGCAGGGCGGTGCCGCGCTCATAGAGAAAGACGACCCTTGCCTGCTGCCCAAAGCCTGTAAAAATCATGTGGAACTGTCCGGATCCCGCGCCGCCCACATACGGGACGCGGTTGCGATGTGTAAATTTCTATATTGGCTTGAGGGGGCCGTGGCAACGGGCGATGTTGATGAATTGTCATCTGCCGAGAAATTGCGGAGCCTGAGGCAGGAACAAAAATATTTCCAAAGTTTAAGTTTTGATACCATTTCCGGCGCGGGGTCAAATGGGGCCATCGTGCATTATCGGGCCAGTCCGGAGACCAACCGGGCTATAACGGGAAATATGCTGTATCTTTTGGATTCAGGCGGACAATATTTGGATGGCACAACGGATATTACAAGAACCATCGCCATTGGCAAGTCCACAGAAGAGCAAAGAGACCGTTACACGCGCGTGCTGAAAGGGCATATTGCCATGGCGCAGGCGCGCTTTCCTGTGGGACGAAGCGGGGCCCACCTTGATAGTTTGGCCCGGAAATCTTTGTGGGATGTGGGGCTTGATTATGATCATGGCACGGGACATGGCGTTGGCAGTTACCTTGGTGTGCATGAGGGGCCACAATCCATATCTCAAAATGGCTTTGGTGTTGCCTTAATGTCCGGCATGATATTGTCTAATGAACCGGGTTATTACAAGGCACAGGAATATGGTATTCGCATCGAAAACCTGATGATCGTCCGGCCCAGTCATTTCGACGATGAAGAACGGCCTATGAATATATTTGAAACCATTACTTTCGTGCCAATAGATACCAGCCTGGTTAACCCTCATATGATGAGCAGCGCCGAGATTACCTGGTTGAATATATATCATGCACAGGTTCGGGAAAAAATATCGCCGCTATTGGCTGGTGCGGAGCTTGATTGGCTGATCAGGGCCACCCAATCGATTATGGTGATTTAAGGTATGTTATGCTGTGTGGGAGAAATAATTCCCCGCCAGAAACATCAGGGGGGCAATGTCGTCTCGTGAGATGATTTCTGTTATCTTGCCAATAAAAATGGTGTGGCTGCCATAATCATGGCTATCGTCAAGATCACAGAAAACGGATGCCTGGGCATTGGCAAGATAAGGAATATTATCTTTGCCTGTTAGCCAATCACCATTCTCGAATTTATCTCCGCCTTCGGATTTTCGGGCGCAGCTATCGGATATTTCCTGTTGGTCATTGAACAGAATATTGACGCAGAAACCGTGGCCTTTGGATAGTGCGCTATACAGCCCATTAATTCTGTTAACGCAAATGAGTAATGCCGGTGGCTCTAGTGAAAGTGATGTTACGGCTGTTGCCGTCATGGCATATCGTTGATCCCCGTCATGGCTGGTCACGACTGTAACTGATGCGCCAAGCCGTCTCATTGCCTGTTTCATCTGCTCCTCCAGTTTTTCTCCTTGTTTCTCTTCTGGCTTTTCTTCTGGCTTTTGAGGGGGGCTGGACATTTTTATACTCCGATGATTTCTTATAGGGTTAGCTATAATGTTAAGTGCTGAATAATGCCATTTAATTTAATGACCCATCATATTATCATACTGTTCTTTTAACAGCTGGGTCAGAAACTTGCAAACGGCATCAACGCGCGCTACGCGGCGCAGATCCTCATGAACCACAAGCCAATACTCCCGGTCAATATATATCTCTGAAGGCAATATGGGGATTAACCTGCTCTCCTGATCCGCCATAAAACAATGGATAATTGACAGGCCAATACCCTTAAGGGCGGCATTATATTGTGCCATGACGTTGGTACTGCGGAAGACCACATGGGGGGTTTTGATAACCTGATCCAGAAACCGCAGCTTAGGCAACTGGATCAGGTCATCGATGTAACTGATGAAGTCATGATCGCTCAGATCATCCAGTTTTGCAATGGCCGGATGTTTGTCCAGATAGGTCTTGACTCCATAAAGTCTGAGCCGGTAATCGCATAATTTCCAGGCAATCACGCGGCCACTGTCGGGCCGGTCCAGTGTTATGGCGATATCCGCTTCCCGTTTGGACAGGCTGGTCCGGCGGGAATCTGCCATAAGTTCCAGTTCAATATCCGGATGTATTTCGCGGAACTGCCCCATATTTTGGGCAATGATATGGGTGCTTAACCCTTCCGGCGCGGCAAGACGTACGGTACCTGACAGCCGTGCATCCTTGCCGGATATTTCCTGATACAGCTGATTTGACTGGGCCTCCATCTGTTCAGCATAAGGCAATAGCCTTAATCCCGCATCGGTCAGTTTATAGCCCCGGGGTGATTTATCGAACAATCGGGCGTTCAATTCATCTTCCAGCGCGGCGATGCGCCTGCTGACGGTGGTATGATCCACATGAAGCTTTCGTGCGGCACTAATCAGGCGTCCGCGCCGGGATAATTCTAAAAAAAACCGTAGATCGTTCCAGTCGTACATAACAGCCCTATATGTGTATTAATGCAGATTGTTTGTGATTATTTTAATATAGTAATGCAAATTTATCTCTAGTAAACTGTTTTTAGACAATATTTCTGACTCAGAGGATTTTTTATGAAACAATATACTCATTATATCGGCGGCGAACATCATAGCGGTACAAGCGGCCGTTTCAGCGCTGTATTCAACCCTTCCACCGGCGTTCAATCTGCAAAAGTACCGCTGGCCAGCAAATCTGAAGTCGAAAATGCCATTGCTGTGGCCGAAGCCGCTTTTCCGGCATGGGCCGCGACATCCGTGCTTCAGCGTTCGCGCATAATGACAAAATTTACGGCCCTGTTGTATAAACATCAGCCGGAATTAGCCGAATTGGTGTCGTTGGAGCATGGTAAGGTCATTGAAGATGCCATGGGCTCAGTTCTGCGGGGGATTGAGGTTGCCGAATTTTCCTGCGGTATTCCCCACCTGCAAAAAGGCGAGTTCTCCGATAATGTCGCCGGCGGCATTGATATTTATTCCATGCGTAAGCCTTTGGGCGTTGTGGCCGGCATTACCCCGTTTAATTTTCCGGCAATGATACCGTTATGGATGGCGTGTATGGCGATGGTTACGGGCAATACGGTTGTGCTGAAACCCTCTGAAAAAGATCCGGGTTGTCCGATGCGCCTTGGGGAACTGTTTGTGGAAGCCGGTGGTCCGACAGGTGTTCTGAATGTGGTCAACGGCGATAAAGAGGCCGTGGATACGCTGCTTCATGACAGCCGGATCAAGGCGGTAAGTTTTGTCGGCTCGACACCGATCGCGCAGTATGTTTATGAAACCGCCACTAAAAATGGTAAACGTTGTCAGGCTATGGGCGGGGCCAAGAACCATATGTTGATTTTGCCTGATGCGGATCTGGAGAGCGTGGCCAATGCCTTGATGGGCGCGGCCTATGGCTCGGCAGGTGAACGCTGCATGGCTATTTCGGTTGGGGTTTGCGTTGGCGATGAAGTGGCGGATAAACTGGTTAAAATGCTCGCCCCTCGCGTCAAGGCGCTGAAGATTGGCACGAGCCTCGAAAAGAATCTGGAGATGGGCCCGCTTGTAACCAAAGAACATCGGGAAAAAGTGATGAATTACATCCAGATGGGCGTGGATGAAGGGGCCGATCTTGTGGTTGATGGTCGTGACTTTGTCCTTGAAGGCAATGAAAATGGCTATTTTCTGGGCGGTTCTTTATTTGACAATGTTAAAAAAGACATGCGATCATACGAAGAAGAAATTTTCGGCCCGGTTCTGCAATTGATGCGGGTTCAGGATTTTGAAGAAGGCATGGCCTTGGCTACGGATCACCAATATGGCAACGGGACAACAATTTTTACCCGCAATGGGGCCGCGGCGCGAACCTATGCTGATCAGGTGGAAGCCGGCATGGTGGGTATTAATGTGCCGATCCCCGTTCCCTTGGCATTTCATAGTTTTGGGGGCTGGAAAGCGTCTGCTTTTGGGGATCATAATCAATTTGGCATGGAGGCGGTCCGTTTTTATACCAAAGTTAAAACCGTAACCTCCCGTTGGCCGGAAAGCACAATTGCCGCAGATTTTTCTATCCCTACCTTGAAATAATGTCCTAAAGTATCTTTGCTAAGGAACGTGAACCATGGATTTTAATTTGAATGAAGATCAGCGGGCCATACAGGATATGGCCCGCAGTTTTGCGGAAAATGAGTTTGCGCCCTGCGCAGAAGTCTGGGATCAGGATCATATCTTTCCCGAAGAGGCTCTGCGTAAAGCTGCGGCGCTTGGTCTTGCAGGTATATATACCCGTGAAGATGTGGGGGGCTCGGCACTGACCCGTCTTGATGCGGCGATAATTTTTGAGGAATTATCCAAAGGATGCACGTCAACTGCGGCCTATCTTTCCATTCATAATATGGTCACCTGGATGATCGATCGTTTCGGCAGTGAAGCCTTGCGCCAAAAATATTGCCCGCGCCTAACCCCAATGGAAATTTTTGCCAGCTATTGTCTGACAGAACCTGGGGCCGGGTCGGACGCGGCATCCTTAACCACGCGAGCCGTACGCGATGGTGATATGTATATTCTCAATGGGGCGAAGGCCTTTATATCAGGCGGCGGACGATCAGAAGTTTATGTGGTCATGGTTCGTACGGGCGCAGAAGGCCCTAAAGGCATTAGTGCCATTGTGGTAGAAAAAGACACGCCGGGCCTTAGTTTTGGGGCGCAGGAAAAGAAATTGGGCTGGCATAGTCAGCCGACTTGCAGCGTTAATTTTGAGGATTGCCGCGTTCCGGCATCAAACCTGCTTGGCGCAGAAGGTGACGGTTTTAAAATTGCGATGAAGGGACTTGACGGGGGCAGGTTGAATATTGGGGCCTGTTCTCTTGGTGCTGCGCAGGCGTGTCTTGATATGACGGTTCACTATATGTCTGAACGCAAACAATTCGGCAAGAGACTGAATGAATTTCAGGCGTTGCAGTTTCGAATTGCTGATATGGCAACAGAATTGGAAGCGGCAAGATTGCTGCTTCATAAGGCGGCGTCGAAAGTTGGCGAGACGGCTCATGATGCGACCCATTTCGCCGCTATGGCCAAGAGGCTTGCTACCGATACCGGTTTTAAAGTGGTCAATGAGGCCCTGCAAATTCACGGGGGCTATGGCTACGTGCAAGACTATCCAATTGAAAGATTTCTGCGGGATGTTCGTGTGCATCAGATATTGGAAGGCAGCAATGAGATCATGCGGGTGATTATCTCGCGGAAAATTTTGGAGACATGAATTGAGCACAGAAGAAGACATTCTTTTTGAAAAGCGGGGCTGTCTGGGTCTTATCACCCTCAATCGCCCCCGCGCCCTGAATTCGCTCAGCCGGGATATGTGTCAGCGCATGGATGAAGCTCTGATTAAATGGGCGGAAGATGATGCAATCCGGGCCGTGATTATTCAAGGGGCCGGCGAAAAAGCTTTTTGCGCGGGCGGCGATGTGAAGACCCTGGCAGAGAATAGCCCGGAAGATCATCATATGGCGACCGCGTTTTTTGCCACGGAATATGTGATGAACAGCCGGATATATCATTTCCCAAAACCCTATATTGCGCTTTTGGACGGCATCACTATGGGCGGCGGCGTTGGCGTTTCTGTCCACGGATCACACCGGATTATCACGGAAAAAACCCTGTTTGCCATGCCGGAATCGTCTATTGGCCTGATCCCCGATGTGGGCGGCAGCTATTTCATGCCGCGCCTTCCGGGGAAGCTTGGCCTTTATCTGGGGCTGACAGGGGCCCGCCTTCGCGGGGCTGATGTCCTTTATGCCGGTATTGGGACGTCTTATATGGCCTCTGAAAAGCTGGCGGAATTTGTCTCAGAACTTGCCAAGGCAGATATATCGGATGCGACTGATGTGGATCGGATCATTGCGGCCTTTGCCGAGGATCCGGGCGCGGCACCTTTGGATGAATATCGTGATTTTATTGATGCGGCCTTTGGCGAAGATACTCTCGAAGATATCATGGATCATTTGGACGCTATTGATCATGAATGGGCCGCAAAGACTTTGTCAAAGCTCAAAAAGATGTCACCGATCAGTATGAAAGTGATCGTTGAGCAGATATTGCGGGGGGCAGAATTGGACTTTAATGAGGCCATGAAAATGGAATATCGCATCGTCAGTCATATTGTTTCCTATCCGAGCGATTTTTACGAAGGCGTACGTGCGGTTCTGATTGACAGGGATCAAAACCCCAAATGGAATCCGGCGTTGATCGAAGATGTTACGGACGAAATGGTCATGGCGCATTTCGAAGCGTTGGGCGATAAAGAATTAAAACTATAGGGAAAAACAGATGGCAAAAGTTGGATTTATTGGACTTGGTAATATGGGCGGCGGTATGGCAAGAAACATACTAAAGGCCGGTCACGAATTGAAGGTATTTGATCTGAATGATCAGGCCGTTGCAGACATCTGCGCAGAAGGTGCCATGTCCGCGATTAACGTGATGGATGCCGCCGCGAATGTTGATGCGGTCATCACGATGTTGCCTGCTGGCAAGCATGTGAAATCAGTTTATCTTGGGCCGGATGGTTTAATCGCCGCGGCATCTTCTGGTACCGTGATAATGGATTGTTCAACCATTGATGTCGATAGCGCCCGTGAAGTTGTGTCTGCGGCCACAAGTGCCGGTATAAAAATGGTTGATTCTCCGGTTTCGGGCGGTGTTGCCGCCGCGGCGGCCGGCAATTTGACCTTCATGGTTGGCGGGACAGAAGAAGCTTTCGCATCGGCAAAAGGCTATTTGGATTCTATGGGGGAAAATATTATTCATGCGGGTCAAGCCGGATCGGGGCAGGCGGCTAAAATCTGCAATAATATGATGCTGGGCATTCAGATGATTTCCGTTTCGGAGGCTTTTATATTAGCCGAAAAACTTGGGCTTGAGGCAGAAAAGTTATATGAAATATCCTCTAAAGCGTCTGGCCAGTGCTGGTCGCTGACATCCTATTGCCCCGTCCCGGGTCCAGTGCCGACATCACCGGCCAATAATGCTTATAAAGCAGGTTTTGCTGTCCCCATGATGCTCAAGGATTTACGGCTCGCGCAGGAGGCCGCTATATCAGCTGGTGTGACAACGCCGCTTGGGGCTGCGTCCCGTGATTTATATGAGAAATTCGCAGATGTGAGTGCGGACGACATAGATTTCTCCGGTATTATCAATATGTTACGGGGATAATTTTTCCAACATGAACAACAGATAAGCCGCCTATTCAGGAATGATTAAGGCAGTTTCCCATAGTCTGTATCTATTCTAAATGAAAGAAAAGGAATAGAAAATGAAACAGACTGTAAAAAGAGTGATGTTGGCAACATTATTATGTGGGGCGCTGGGCCTTGGATCAAATGTTGCTCTGGCTCATTCAGATAAACATAGCCAGAAACATGTCCAGAAATATTCAAACAGTCATGTCAATGACCAGAGGCACGGTCAAACCAGAGACAGAGACCGGCATTATTATGACCATCGTGGACATGACCATGCTTATGCCCGCGCGCATAAACGCGCCCATAAGCATTACAGGAAACATAAACGCGTTCATAGGATTCATTACAGGTCGCGTAACAGCCATAACAACATGGCCGGAATCCGTCACTTGAACCCGGCATTTTATATAATGCCCCATGGCACCGTGGCTTACATGGTGCCTCATAAGCCGCAGTATCGCTATAAAAAGAACAGGCGCCATAATGGTCAGGGGTGGCGTTAAGCCAGTCTGATAGATTTAGCCAGCCTGATAGATTTAGCCAGCCTGATAGGTTTGTCCTGCCTGATAGACTTATCCAGTCTTGTTACGGGATTCTAACGATCATGCCGTCCAGTTTGTCAGTGACTTCCACCTGACAGCTGAGGCGGCTGTTTTTTTGCCGATTGTTCAGAAAGTCCAGTAAATATTGTTCATCCTCTTCGATAGCGGGGATGAGGGGCTGAAAGGCATTGGGAATGAGGATGTGGCAGGTGGCACAGGCGCATCCGCCCGCGCAATCCGCATCAATGCCGGGAACGTCATTCTCGACGGCAACTTCCATTAAACTTTCGCCGGCTTTCGCCGTGACAGTCATTGTTTGCTCATTGGGGGAAATAAAGGTGATCGTGGTCATAGCTCTGATTTTACTCGCTGAGGGGTTATTTTCTATAGTTGGTATTTGAGACAGCGACAGAATTTGTTGCCTTGGCCGCCGTCATCACAACATAAGTATGGGTACGGTTGATATCAAACAGGGTGGATAGCTTTTTATCGCGAAATTTCCAGCATTCTCAATATTTCCTTGCAAAAATTACTGTGAGCTTTTGTCGTTGTTCTATTGAGGGATAAAGGTTTTTATTGTGTTTTTCAACCGGCATAGAATTTTATTTTGCTCCACTGCCGACGGGCTAAATTTTATATCACTATAATATGGTATTGTAACATGGGCACATCCGCCCGTGTATCCTTCTTTCTCTGGCGATCATTTTATTTCTTCATACAGGGGCAATATATGCAGAATATGTAAAAAACCCCTTTAAGTCGAAAAAAATACTTAGTCATTGACAAAGTTATGGGGGCGGCTTAAATGATCTCCAAGTTTGATATTTTATCTAATCAAGAGAGCATGGCTGGCTTATAATTGCCACAATTTAGGGTGATATTATTCAAATTCATAGTATGCTTTATTTATAGTGAGTGAAAGAGTAGGTAAGTATAATGGCTGATGAAACGGTTGAAGCATTGGCAAGACAGCTGATCCGTCGTTTAGGGCGGTCACAGGCAATGAAAATATGTCAAACCAATAAATGGTTTCGGGTGCTTGATCACATCAAATCGGTTGATAAAAGTCCGAATATCAAATAAACGGCTTTGAAGAAGCTCAGGGCGCGTTCTGCGGATTTCCTCTTAGGGGATCTGCCTTAAGTATTCTTATGTGTTTCCCATCATGTGTTTTTGGTCTGAATTGTTCACAGAACCCAGAGCAGCCGCTGTTTTCCCGCGATGTTTCTCTTCCGCCAGCAGCAGCGGATTAAATATGATGATTTTGAGAAAGACATTAACGGTTGGCACCGGGAACCCATAATATATCATCCGCGCCATTATTGTTGAGCGCCCGGCTCATGACAAAGGCATGGTCGGACAGACGGTTAAGATACCGTATCACGATAGGATTAATATCCTCTTTCTCTGCAATACTTACAAGACGTCTTTCCGCGCGCCTGACAATGGTTCGGCAGAGATGAAGATAGGCGGCGGCCGCGCTGCCGCCCGGAAGTGTGAAAGAGCTTAAGGGTTGCAAATCCTCATTCATCTGGTCGATTTCCTGTTCCAGGCGCAAGACCTGGGTTTCAATAATTCTTAATTCATATTCAGCTTTCACCGATCCCATTGGGGTTGAAACATCAGCTCCTGCATCAAACAGGTCATTTTGAATGCGAAAGAGCATGTCATCATAATGCCCTGTGGTATGAAGCCGCGCCAGGCCGTAGGCGGCGTTGGCTTCATCAATGGTGCCATAAGCCTCAATACGCGGGGCATATTTGGGTTGCCGGCTGCCGTCAGTTAGGGAGGTTTGGCCTTTATCGCCGCCGCGCGTATAAATTTTGGTCAATTTAACCATGATGTGCTGCCTTATGTATAAAGGTAAAGATACAGGACGACAAAGGCCAGCGTGACAAATTGTGCGACAATCCTTGCCTGCATTAATTTGTTGCCGTTTTTTTTGTTAAAAGCCCCGCCTTTACTCATAGAGGCAACACCTGTAATCATAATGCCGCCAGTGATGAATATACCAATCATAATGAGAATAAGAAGCCAATTCATAAGAAAAAAAGTCCTTTTAATGCCAAAATTTTAGCCGTTAGACCTATAGCATAGGCATATTATATTCTGTTTTAGGTTATATTCTGTTTTAGGAGAAATACATATTATTTGCTAGGTAAATATCATTTTGGCCGTTTTTTACATTTTGCGGACATTATTCATCATCAAAATCTTCATCAAACAGATCATCATCGGCGTTGATGTCAAGAACGCCGTTATTAATGTCATAATTGCGGTTTTGGCGATAGGCGCTTCGGATGGTGGCATAAAAGTCTGTCGAGGATTTGCCAAGGTCATCCAGCGCTTCAAGGTTTTCTTCTCTGAAAATCAGGCCGCGCATGGCAAGCCTGCCATAGCGGACATAGATCCAGCCTTTATGACTGAGCCACAGGCTCACTGGGTCATAGAAGAAATCGACAACAAAGCCGGATAGGTCCCGGGCATTTGACGGCCCGAGGAAAGGGAGCATAATATAGGGGCCTTCATTAAAGCCCCAGACGGCAAATGTTTCCCCAAAATCTTCGGTGTGGCCTTCGATGCCCCAATAGGTGGCCGTATCCAGCATACCAAGCAGACCAAAGGTTGAATTAATCAGGAAACGGCTGAGGCTGGTCCCTGCGCGGGTGATTTCGCCTTGCAGGACATCATTGACAAAAGTGACCGGCTCGCGCCAGTTGGTGACAAAATTAGAAATGCCTTTCCGAATATCCGGCGGCCCGAATTGGCGGTAAAAGCGGGCAACAGGCTCAAGTATAATATCATCAAACCCCTGATTAAAGGAGAATATAGCCCGGTTCATGGGTTCCAGCGGATCATTAGCTTCCAGATAGGTTGCAAGCGCCTGAGGGTTAGAATCCGGGGGACGCTTCGCACAGCCTGAAGTAAATAAAAGGACTGCAGATATAAGAATAAGGCCAGCTTTCAGGCCTGAAAGTTGCTTTTTCTTGGCAAAAAAGGTCGGCTTCTTGGAAAAAAAGGTTTGCGCACCGAGGAAAAATGACATTAAAAAAGATCTTTCTGTTTTTAGTATATTGAGTTGTAATGTACATGTTAACCATTTGCAATATAGCTATAGGGAAAAAATGATCAAATTTCGTTAATTTCATTTCTTTACTTTATATAAAGATATCTATATATCTATCTTTATAGAATGGAAAAGTGAATGAATGGAAAAGTGAATGCAGAAACAGAGATTGCTTTTGACAAAGTCTTGAATGCGTTAAAGGCTGTGGGGGAAGAAACCCGCCTACGCATTATGGCCTTATTTCGTACCGGTGAATTAACGGTTACGGAGCTTGTAACAATATTGCGCCAGAGCCAGCCACGGGTCTCTCGCCATTTACGGCTTTTATGTGAAGCCGGCCTTTTGGAGCGGTATCGTGAGGGAACATGGATATTCTATCGCTTGGCCGAAAGTGGCCCGGAAGGTGATTTTGCCCGTGCCATAATGAAACATATTCCTTTTTCAGAACAAATTCTGAGGCATGACGGTGCGCGGCTTGTACAAATCAAACAGGATCGGCAAGATAAAGCCAATAGATATTTTAAAGAGAATGCCGCGGACTGGGACCGTATCCGATCGCTTTATGGGTCAGAAGATGACGTGGAGAAACTGTTGTTGGATGTGACGTCTGATATGAAAATTGATGATTTCCTGGATGTTGGTACCGGAACCGGACGTATCCTCGAGGTTTTTGCGGGCAGGATAGGGCGCGGCACGGGCATTGATCTCAGCCGGGAAATGCTGGCAGTTGCCCGCGTTAATCTTGAGAAATCCAATCTGCATAATTGTCAGGTCAGGCAGGGTGATATGTATGATCTTGCGCTGGCAAGTGGGTCAATGGATTTGATTTTAATTCACCAGGTGTTGCATTTTGCTGATGATCCGAGTTCCGCATTAAAGGAAACCAGCCGCCTGCTGCGCCGAGGGGGGCGTGTGATTGTGGTCGATTTTGCGCCCCATAATCTGGAATATCTGCGGGACGAACAAGCCCATCGCCGGCTTGGTTTCAAGGACGAGGAAGTCATGGGGTGGCTTAACAATGTGGGCTTGAAAAGTGAACAGCCGGTTCATTTGAAAGGCAAGGGGCTTGATCTGTCTATTTGGACAGCGAACAAAAGCGAATAATTAAACATAAATTTCAGAGTATTTACCGTGGCTATACAAACTAAACAAGACCTGCTTCGTCCCAGCCTTTTTGCGGCACAAGCAAAAGACATTGATGTTTCCTTTGAATTTTTTCCGCCTAAAACGCCAAAAATGGAAGAGGCCCTATGGGGCAGTATTCGCAAACTGGAACCTTTGAGGCCGCATATGGTCTCTGTCACTTATGGCGCGGGCGGGAGCACGCGGGAGCGTACCCATGCCACCATTTCCCGTATCTTAACGGAAACTGATCTTGTGCCTGCGGCCCATTTGACCTGCGTCGGGGCTTCACGCGGAGAAATAGATGATGTCGCCCGGGAATATTGGGATATGGGCGTGCGGCATATTGTGGCTCTGCGCGGTGATATGTCAAATGCTGATCAGGCTTATAGTCCTCATCCGGATGGCTATATCAATGCGGCGGATTTGGTGTCTGGCCTTAAAAAGATTGGTGATTTTCATCTGTCCGTTGCGGCTTATCCTGAAAGTCATCCGGATTCTGTAGACCTGCAAAGCGATATTGATAACCTGAAACTGAAAATTGACAACGGCGCCGATCAGGCCATCACGCAGTATTTTTTCGATGTGGATATGTATTTTCGTTTTATGGACAGGGTGTTGGCTGCAGGGATAAATGTGCCGATAATTCCGGGTATCATGCCGGTGACCAATTTTGCGCAGGCTAAGAATTTCTCAGCCCGCTGCGGGACAGCTATGCCAAAGTGGTTGGAAAATCTTTTTGAGGGACTGGACGATTGCCCGGAAATCAGAAGACATGTGGCCGCAACGGTTGCCGCAGAGCAATGCATGCGGCTTTATCAGGGCGGCGTTAAGAAATTTCACTTTTATACCCTGAACAGATCGGAGTTGACCGCAACCATATGTCATTTCCTTGGCGTGCGGCCTGAAGGAGAAAATAAATGAATAACCGTACAGCGCTTTTGAGAGAGGCCTTGGCGCATAGAATTCTGGTTCTGGACGGTGCCATGGGCACCATGATTCAGCAACATAAATTAACTGAAGCAGACTATCGGGGCGACAGATTTTGTGAATGGGGCCAGGATGTGAAGGGTAATAACGACCTGCTTACACTCACGCAGCCAGAGATAATCAAGGATATTCACCGTCAATATTACGCCGCGGGCGCTGATTTGGTGGAAACAAATACATTTAATTCGACCCGGGTTTCCCAGGCGGATTACGGGATGGAAGATTTGGCTTATGAATTGAACAAAGAGGGGGCACGCATCGCCCGCGCTGTGGCCGATGAATTTACCGCCAATGATCCAGATAAGCCACGCTTTGTCGTGGGGACTCTTGGGCCGACAAGCCGTACAGCTTCCCTGTCCCCGGATGTGAATAATCCGGCGTTTCGTAATGTGACCTTTGATGAATTGGTGAAAAATTATGTCGAAGCCATGAAAGGATTGATTGATGGCGGTGCTGATATTATCATGATTGAAACCATCTTTGATACGTTAAATGCCAAGGCGGCGATCTTTGCGATCAATAAAACATTCTGTGACATGGGCGTTGAATTGCCCGTGATGATTTCAGGTACGATAACAGATGCCTCGGGCCGTACGTTATCGGGCCAGACCGCCGAAGCCTTCTGGTATTCGGTGCGTCATGCGAATCCCATTACCATCGGTTTTAATTGCGCTCTGGGGGCCAAAGACTTACGGCAACATATTGTCTCTGTTTCAAAAATTGCAGATTGCGGAGTCTCGGCCCATCCCAATGCGGGTCTGCCCAATGAAATGGGCGAATATGATGAAAGCCCGGAAGAAATGTCGGTGCAACTGAATGAATGGGCCAATAGCGGTCTGCTGAATATTGTTGGCGGTTGCTGCGGTACCAGTCCTGACCATATTAAGGCCATAGCGGAGGCTGTTTCCGGCGTAAAGCCCCGCGCGATACCGGTGATTGACCGTCATATGCGTCTCGCCGGTCTGGAACCATTCGAAGTGATTCAGCAATGAGCAGTCAAAAAATGAAAAAAAGCCCGATTTTTATAAATGTTGGTGAGCGCACCAATGTCACAGGTTCCGCAAAATTCAAAAAGCTGATCCTGAATGATGACTTTTCAGAGGCCCTTGATGTGGCCCGTCAGCAGGTTGAAGCCGGGGCGCAGATCATCGATATTAATATGGATGAAGCGATGCTCGATAGTGAGCAGGCCATGGTGACATTCTTGAATCTCATCGCGTCCGAGCCGGATATCTCGCGGGTGCCGATCATGATCGACAGTTCCAAATGGTCCGTGATCGAAGCCGGACTGAAATGCGTTCAGGGCAAGGCCGTGGTCAATAGTATTTCCATGAAGGAAGGCAAGGCGCAATTTATCGAGCAGGCCCGCTTGATTAAGAATTACGGGGCCGCTGCGGTGGTTATGGCTTTTGATGAACAGGGGCAGGCGGACACCTGCGCCCGCAAGGTCGAGATCTGCACGAAGTCATATGAAATCCTTGTTAATGAAGTGGGCTTCCCACCGGAAGATATTATTTTCGACCCCAATGTATTTGCGGTGGCCACGGGCATAGAGGAGCATAATAATTATGGCGTTGATTTCATCGAGGCCACGCGCATAATTAAAGAAACCTTGCCCCATGTACATGTGTCAGGCGGGGTCAGTAATGTATCCTTTTCCTTTCGCGGCAATAATCCGGTACGTGAAGCCATGCATAGTGTCTTTTTGTATCATGCGATTAAGGCGGGCATGGATATGGGGATTGTTAATGCGGGTCTGATCACGGTTTATTCAGAAATCGCCGATAGCCTGCGGGAGCGGGTGGAAGATGTCATCCTTAACCGGCGGCCTGATGCCACGGATCGGTTGCTGGATATTGCGGCTCAGTTTAAAGGCGAAAAGGGGGTTCAGCTTACGGAAGACCTAAGCTGGCGTGAGAGTTCTGTTGAAGAACGTCTGTCCCATTCGCTGGTGAAGGGTATTACCGCTTATATCACAGAAGATACCGAGGAAGCCCGCGCCAAACTAGACAAAGGGATTGAGGTCATTGAAGGGCCACTCATGGACGGTATGAATGTTGTCGGTGATCTGTTTGGCTCAGGTCAGATGTTCCTGCCGCAGGTGGTGAAGTCGGCTCGGGTGATGAAACAGGCTGTGGCCTATCTTTTACCTTACATCGAAGCAGAAAAAGCCACGAGCGGTGATATCAGTGCCAAAGGTAAAATCCTGATGGCAACGGTTAAGGGGGATGTTCATGACATCGGCAAAAATATTGTTGGTGTTGTCCTGCAATGTAATAATTACGAGATTGTTGATTTGGGTGTCATGGTGTCCTATGAAAAAATCCTGCAAACGGCGCGGGATGAAAAAGTGGATATCATTGGTCTGTCGGGCCTGATTACGCCGTCACTGGAAGAAATGGCGCAAGTGGCCGAGGAAATGCAGCGCCAGAAATTTGATATTCCCGTGATGATCGGCGGGGCGACCACTTCCAAAATTCATACCGCGGTTAAAATCGCCCCTCATTATGATCATCCGGTGATCCATGTGCTGGATGCCTCCCGCGCGGTGGGCGTTGCCAGTAATTTACTCAGTAAAACACACAAACAGGACTTTGTGGCCAAAGTCGCCAGCGAATATCAGGAAATGCGGGACCGTCACGGGCGCGGCAAGAAGAAAAAAGACCGTATAACCATTGGTGAATGCCGGGACAATAAATTTCCCATTGACTGGGCGGGTTACACGCCGCCAAAACCATCATTCCTTGGGGTAAAAAGCTTTGATGATTATGATCTGGGTAGAATGGTCGACCGGATAGACTGGACGCCCTTCTTCCGCACGTGGGAATTGGCGGGGAACTATCCCAAGATATTGACAGATAATGTCGTCGGCGAAACCGCCCGTAATCTGTTTGCCGATGCCGAAGCCATGTTAAAATCCATTCAGGACGAGAAATGGCTGACCGCACGGGCCGCCATCGGTTTTTGGCCGGCCAATGCGGTGGGGGACGATGTGGCACTTTATACGGACGATAGCCGGGCGCAAACATTGGAAATGGTGCCATTCCTGCGCCAGCAAATCAGGAAGCGTGAGGGCAAATATAACATGTGCCTTGCCGATTATATTGCGCCGGAAGGGCGTGGAAAAGCAGACTATATGGGCGGGTTTGTGGTTACCGCAGGCCTTGGCATCGAAGAAAAACTGAAAGAATTTCAGGCAAAGTTTGATGACTATAGCGATATTCTGCTTAAATCCCTTGCCGATAGATTGGCAGAGGCTTTCGCCGAACATATGCATGAAATGGTGCGTACAGAATATTGGGGATATGCCAAGGATGAGAATCTGACCAATCAGGATATGATCCGCGAACAATATGACGGCATTCGCCCGGCGCCCGGTTATCCCGCTTGCCCTGACCATACCACGAAACCGGCATTATTTAATTTATTGGACGGCACCAATAACGCGGGCGTTAGCCTAACCGACAGCATGGCCATGTTGCCGGCCTCATCCGTATCCGGTTATTATTTCAGCCACCCTGAGAGCCAATATTTTGGCATCGGCAAGATCGATGAAGATCAGTTAGAGGATTACGCCCGCCGCCGGAAAATGGATATAAAGACTGCACGGCGATGGTTGGCAAGTAATATTGTGTAGGGCTGTTTTATATTTTTCAAAAGATTAGACGCGAACTAGGCTTACCAGAGGTTCAAAGAGGTAGAGTGCAGGTCGTCTTCCAGAAGCCTCTTCGAGCGTAATAATTATGTTATTATCGAGGAGTGTTCTGGTAAATCTTGCCGCAGAGGCAGAAGGTATGCCACTATTTGAAGTAAATTTATTGTTTCTGAAAACGGGATTGGTAAAGACGAAATCTAATGCGTTAACACTCCATTTTGAAGATAATATTTCGGCAAATGTGTCTTTCATTTCTTCATAAAGTGTTTGGATGTTTTCAGCTATTATGAGGTTTCTTTTTGCCTGCTGTTCGATGGCATCTAAGAAAAAGGCGCACCAACTATCCCAATCACCATCTTTTGAAACATTCCGCATTATGTCTATATATAAATCCTTATTTTCTTCGAAATAAGCACTTATATAAAAATGAGGTGCGGATATAGTATGGGATGACCACAGCATGAGCGTGATTAGCATTCTTCCGATACGCCCGTTTCCATCTTGAAAGGGATGTAATGCTTCAAATTCAATATGTGCCATTGCCGCCTTAAGGAGTGCTGTATGTCCACTGTCATTTATATAATTAAATAAGGCGTCGAGCCCATCCTGTAACTTTTCGGGGCTAATGGGAATAAATAAAATATCCCTTTTATGTTTATCGGCTAAATAGTTTTGTTCATTCTTGAATTCTCCTGGAGATTTTTCCGCCCCCCGCCCAAAAGAAAGTAGATTTTGATGAAGGCCTTTTATGAGTGATTGGGAAAGAGGATAACCATCGTTCATTGCTTTTTGTGCGGCTTTTAACGCTCTTTGATATAAGATAGTTTCGATAACCTCATGCCTTACATTACTTCCCTCGACCGCTCCTTCTTCGTGGTCCGCTTCGTATTTAAGAATTTCATCTATTGTGCTTATGGTTCCTTCCATTCTTGACGAAATTACAGCTTCCTGATTTCTCAAGGGGGCTAGTAATATTTCGCTGTTATGCATGTTTTTGAGCATTTGATCATAACGTGCAACGGCATCTGTTGCATTGATGAGAGCAGGGATAAATTTTTCGTAGTTTAATATTTTAGGCGGAAATTGACCATAATGATAGCGAACAGAATTTTCTGTGTTGAGTTTCATGTTTTGATTCATCAAGTTTTGAGGTTTGTGATTATTATATCGTATCAATAGGTTTTTTGAATGTCAATATTTATGTATTTTGAATGACTATTGAGTTAGTAGATCATAAGATAGTATTTTTGCTACTCAAGAAAAATAGATGTTAATATTTTTATATCAAATCACTTTGATTGTCATTTTTCTGAATTTTTGATGTACAAACTATTCTCATCTAAAAATATTTATATCAAACATCTTGACTTTATATCTTGCATTTGATTCTTTAAGCCCTATGAAATTTAGATTCTCCATAGCAATTCTTTTAGTTTTATCCATTCTTAGCGGCTGCGCGACTACGCCGCCGCGAAATATTGATGACGGCTGCGCTATTTTTAAAGAGAAAAGCGGTTGGTATAAAGCCATGCTGCGGTCTAAGAAAAAATATGGCACGCCGATCCATGTGCAGCTGGCGATCATTCATCAGGAGTCCAGCTTTAAACATAATGCCAAGACCGAACGCACCCATATTTTTTGGGTGATCCCCTGGGGCCGGAAATCTACGGCTTATGGTTATGCCCAGGTTAAGGACGGCACATGGGACTGGTATAAACAAAAAACGGGCAATAAAGGCGCGGACCGGGATGATTTTGGCGATGCGACCGACTTTATAGGCTGGTATACGGATGTGAGCCAGAAAACTCTTGGCATATCCAAATGGGACGCGGAAAATCAATACCTAGCTTATCATGAGGGCCACGGCGGTTTTAAGCGTAAAAACTACCGTAAGAAACCCTGGTTAATGGTAGTCGCGAAAAAAGTCCAGCGCAACAGCCTGAAATATGCCGCTCAGCTTAAAAAATGCGAAAGCAGCCTCGATCGCGGTTTCTGGCTCTGGCCTTTTTAAAATCAACTTCTATGAAAAAAATAATAATTTTTATATTTTAAAGAAATTTTGCTTATAATTTTTGTATTGGATTAACTGGAATATCTCTTGATTTAAGAGAAGAGACAGGGATTCTATGCGCTTTAGAAACAATTTTTCTTGCGAAAGTTAAGTCTTCTGGGGCATTGGGCCACGGATAAATCATTATAGTTCCCGACGCAATTTCATGCCAAGTTCTTTTCTTTTTATCAATTAGCCCCCATAGGTATCCTAGGCCACATGTGAAGAAAGACAAGTAGGCAACTAAATACCGAATAATAAGTTGAAAAATTGTTGCTCTATCCATTGTTTTTTCACTAACCAGATGTTGATGATAGAACATCATGGTCGGCGTGGCCTTTTTAAAATAGAGGAATGCCGTAATGTAGAAGAAATGAAGCGGAAAATAATAAATAAGAAAATTAATTAGATTGGTCCCATCAAAAAAATATGAGATAATTCCAAGTATAATAAAATAGATGAGAGAGATTAAAAAACCGTCTATGTTCAAGCCAAGTAGGCGGTCTAAAAACTTTACATATCTTATTTTTTTTGCCAAAATATTCGCCCCTTTTTTATGCAATCTAAGATAAGTTAAATATAGAAATAGTTCAATATTTACATCATCAATTAAATGCTATATTCATTTTAAATTGTCTTTTGCGGCATTGTCAATAGTAGATTTATGCTAGATTTTTTTTGATATAATGGCCTTGATCGCGGTTTCTGGCTCTGGCCTTTTTAAGTTCGTTCAAAAGAATATTCCCGTTCGACTTTTGCGATGCGGGTGGTGTAGCTTTTGTACCATTTTTCTCGGCCCAGTTTTTGCGCGGTCAGATGATCGGCCATGTTTTTCCAGTTCTTGATGCTATCAAGATCTTTCCAGTAAGAAATGGATATGCCCATTTCTCCCTCGCGGACGCTCTCGAAGTCAATATAGCCGGGCTGGTCCGCCGCCAAAGTCATCATATGGCCGGCTGTTTGGGCATAGCCTTGATCATTATCGGTGCGAACGCTGGTAAAAATCACCGCATAATAGGGCGGTGGAATTTTCGCAATCATAGGCGCATCCCCTCATAATTTTTTCTGTCTTTGCTGGTTAAAAATGATATAGAGTGTCTTGATTCAGGTAAAGGAAAATGATTATGTCTATATGGTCTTCAATTATTGGGGGTGCTGCCGGGGGCGCTATTCTGGGGGGGCCTATCGGGGCGATTATCGGGGCCGTGGCAGGGCACTATATCGGCAAAAAAATGGGGCAGGATAACGGGCTTGAAACAGACCAGATCTCCTTCACCATTGGGGTTATTGCGTTAAGCGCAAAGATGGCCAAGGTCGATGGTCATGTCAGCCGGGAAGAAATTGACGCTTTCAGGCAGGCCTTTCAAGTGCCGGAAGGCGAGATGAAAAATGTCGCTCATATATTTAATGTGGCCCGCCAAGAAGCCACGGGGTTTGAGCCATATGCCGAGCAATTGGCCAAATTATTCCGTGGCAAGCCTGCCATGCTTGAAGAATTACTGGGTATATTATTTCATATTGCGCGCGCGGATGGTGTTATCCATCCGGCGGAATTGGAATTCTTATCCCGTGTGGCGGCCATTTTTGGCTTCTCTACTGCCGAATTTGACCGGGTCAAGGCTGAAAACTTAGGACCGGATAAAGCCGACCCCTATACTGTTCTGGGCGTTACCCGCGCGGCTACGGATAAAGAAATTAAAACGGCTTACCGCAAATTGATTAAGGCGCATCATCCGGATTTATTGGCATCTCAGGGTTTGCCGCCTGAATTTATTGCGATCGCCAATGAAAAATTATCGGTAATTAATGTGGCTTTTGACCGCATTGAAAAAGAACGTGGGATGAAGTAGGGAGGGCGTATGTCGATCTATATGGGTGTTTTTTCACGTTATTTGGATTGGCCATCATTTATCTATATGACGGGCAAAAAAAACGTCAACTGGTGAGGGAGCTTTTGCCATGATTGTTTATCAATCGCCTAATTTTAATGATCGACCGGACGGTGCCGAGGTTAAATACCTGATTCTGCATTATACCGGAATGGCCACAGGCGAAGCGGCCTTAAAAAGATTGTGTGATAATAGGTCCAAAGTCAGTTCGCATTATTTTATCGAAGAAGATGGCCGGATATATTCACTGGTGCCGGAGGAAAAGCGTGCCTGGCATGCCGGTATAAGCGCATGGGAAGGGCAGCGTGATATTAATGGTCATTCTATCGGCATTGAGCTGGTAAATCCAGGCCATGACAGTCCGGGTTACAAGGGAGATTACCGGCCCTTCCCCGAAGCTCAAATGAAGGCATTGATGACGCTTTGTAAGGATATTCTGGCCCGTCATGACATAAAGCGATGGCATGTGCTGGGCCATTCGGATGTTGCGCCGGCGCGAAAGTGTGATCCGGGCGAGCTGTTTGACTGGCAAAGATTGGCTGAGGCGGGCATAGGGGCATGGCCTTCTGAGGCAGATAAAAAGCCGCCAAGCGCAGATAAGAGGGCCTCTTTTCAGGAGAAATTGGCTCTTTATGGTTATGTGGGAGACGTTGACGGGGATAAGGATTCGCCGATGCCGGAAATAACACCATCAGTTGTTTCCGCCTTTCAACGTCATTTCCGCCCGTCAAATATAAATGGGGTGATTGACGAAGAATGCCGTTCTATTCTGGATGGTTTGCTGGCCATCAAGGGTTGAAGATAAAGCGATCCTGCTGTATTCAGGATTCCGGTTGATGGGTTTCATTGGTGTGACTGGCGTTGGATGTGTCAGGAAGCAGGCCTTCGGGCAGGGTTTTCAGCGTCTTCCCCGTATTCGGGCCAGCGGGGCCATGTTCAAAAATATATTCATCATCCCCGGAACAACCTGCGGTGAAACTTGTGATCAATCCGATGAGCAGCAGCGTTCCAAGTGTCTTTGTGGTCATAAATATATTCCGTTAAAAAAATGTCTTCATTTTAAAGTGTAATTATTTTTTGACAATGTGCCTGAGTTTCACACGGAAGGCAAGTGGTGGGTCAAATTTATCAAAAATTATCCCTTACATTAAAGCTTTATCAATATTCTTAGTCTATCTTTTTTCGCATAATCTCTTGTTGGGGCCAGAGTGGAAGAAAAGAGTGGAAAAAGTCGTGGAAGAAACTTGTAAAAGAAATTTGGGGAAGAAATTATGGCGGTATTGCCTGATATGATAAATTCAGACAAAATAAGCAGTATTAAGCTTGGCCTGGGATCTATGCGCAGTACAAAAAGGCGCACTGTTGTATGGCCGGCGACGCTTTATGTGGCGGATTTTGAATTTAAGACGATGCTGTATGATATTTCTCTGGGCGGCATACGGTTGAAGTTGCCGCTGCCGTTGGCACGGGGGGCTGAGGCAAAAGTTAAAGTCAAAAATAAGATTATTTTGAACACGAGAGTGGTTTGGTGCGCCGGAGAATTTATTGGGCTGCAATTTTGTGATTCTGTTGAGGTCGTAAGTAAAGCACTGGGGGACTTGTCTGTGGGCCTGGATGACATAAAATAAATAAAATATTTGCCGGAAGATTTCTTTTTTACTGTTTTTTATTTCAAAAGTAGATTATTTTCACTTTATCCAGATGGTCGGATGGTCGCTGCTGCATTTCTGCAGGAGAGGAAAGTCCGGGCACCATGAAAGAACGGTGCCGGTTAATGGCCGGCGAAGGTGACTTCAGGGAAAGTGCCACAGAAAGCAAACCGCCTTTTTTATGGTTTCGGCTATAGTAAAGGTAAGGGTGAAAGGGTGCGGTAAGAGCGCACCGCCCTGCTGGTAACAGCAGGGGCAGGGTAAACCCCACCGGGTGCAAAATCAAATAGGAACGTCGGCCCTTTCAGGGCAGCCCTTCTTTCAGGGTGTCGTTCGGGTAGATTGCATGAGGGCGCTGGTAACAGTGCCTCTAGATGAATGACCATCCACCTGTTTTGTTCTCAAAAGCAAAATGGGGGACAGAACCCGGCTTATAGACCATCTGGATATTTTTATGGCTGAGGAAGCCCGTTAGAATCTTTGGCCAACAGGCTTTATGAATTCATATTCTTTTATTTCAGTGACCTTGTCTATGACAAAACCCTTGCGTTCGGGATGTTTTTTGCGCAGCATGTCAATGGCTTCACTTTCCGTTTCCGCTTCATAAGTGAGGAAATGCAAGTGGGCCCATTCACGGTTAAAATTTGGATGATGTTTGTTTTGCTTGTCAAGTTCCCGAACCTGTTCGTTATATATGGAAAATTCAAAGCGTTTAAGTTTGTCCGTCATAAATCCTGATCTCCTTAGAATTATAATGTACTTAATTATTCCTTGTACCGAATTTTGTTTAAGTAAACTTTAACAGTTCACAAATATGTTTTTTTAGCCGCTTTTTATATCATTGCGCACGAATTTTTTCTTAAGTTCTGCCCGCTATTTTGACCAGAAACTATAAGATTTTTCTGGCTTAATGCCGGAAAATAGGCACTTTTTAACGTAGGGCGAATTTTTTAGGGTTTATTAAGTTTAATAGGATAGGTTTGGGTGTTGTAAGATGCCAACGGTATAAAGGATTGTGCATATTGTTATAAAAACGACGAATGGCATAAGGTGATATGATGGACAGAGGGGTGAAATCGGCAATAAATTCTATGCGTAAGCATAACAGGAGAACGGTCGTTCAGCCTGCGACGTTGGGCATAGGGAGTTTTGTTTTTGACTGCACGGCCTATGATATTTCCCTTGGTGGTATTCGGCTGAGAGCTGACATCTCCATTGAGCGGGGGACAGGCGTATATATACAGCTTAAAAATAAGTTGAAACAGACGGCCAGGGTCATTTGGTCCGCGGATGGCTTTCTGGGGCTTCGGTTTATGGCGGAGCCTGAAAAAGTAAAAGTGGGCTTAGGTAGTCTTTCAAACGGATTAAGTTAAATCATGTTCTTGGAATTGGAGAATGTATGGGTAAGAATAGAAATATAGTTGATACAGAAGGAGAGGCCGCCAGCAGGCGTATTTCCCGGCAGCCCGTATTGTTGAAAGCTGTTATAGATACGGGGCAATATGAATTTGAATGTATTGCCTATGATCTATCCTTAAAGGGTATTAAGTTAAAACTTGATCTTCCGCTGGCAACACAGTGCGAGGTCTGGTTGATGGTGAAGGGTTCCCCCAAAATGCCGGCACGCGTGGTTTGGGTAAAGGAGGGCTATATCGGCCTTGAGTTTTCTCTGTCATCCAGGCAGGTCTCGAAAATATTGGGCACTATGGGTGCACGGTTGCCTAAAGTATAAATTCCTTGGATAATATGGTTTTGTAAGGGTCATCTTGATAAGGGGTGACCTTTTTCTTCATGTGTGGCCAGAGTCATGAACAGCTGAGTCATAAACAGCTGAGTCATAAACAGCTGTGGCATCATATTTTCCTGCGGGGCTTTTCTCTCGATAAGGCGTGGATTTCCCGAGTCTTTACGACGAGAATAGTTATTTTTCCAGAAATCCAATTTTGTCTCATGGCATTTTACGGTGCCGGATCATTTTTTTCCCTTTCCAATAATGTCGATACAGCTAGGTTGCTTCATCCTATCATGTTGTAATATATGATATAAATCACTATGAATGCGTATGTTAACCTCTTCTTAACTATCCATGAATACCATCTAAACCCATTGACTACCCATATAATACCATGTTATTCCATGATGGATAATAGGGTGGAACATAGGGTCACTCGCAATTTTGATAAAGATAACATGCTTCGGGGCAGGGAATGCCATTATTTTCGTCGACATACACCAATAAGGTGGACAAGAAGGGCCGGGTATCTATACCGGCGCCATTTCGTTCGACATTGCCCGATGATGATCAGTCTATTTCTATTTTGCCGTCTCTTGTCAGTAAAGCGATTGAGGGCTTTGATTATTCCTATTTAGTGCAAATCAGTGAGCGGTTAAATAATTATGATTTGTTGACGGCTCCCAGTCTGTCATTGGACCCGGCAGCCAAAATTCTGTCCAGAAGCCTGACCACCTCCATCGACAATGATGGCCGTATTGTACTGCCTCAGGAATTTATGAAACATGCGGGAATTTCCGATAGGGCGGTTTTTGTCGGACTGGGGAAAACTTTTCAGATTTGGAGCCCGGATGCGCATAAGGCGGCCATGATGCAGAATGAAGGGGCGGTGACATGATGGCGGAAACGGTAGGTGACCCCCGTCATTTCCCGGTCATGCGGGATGAAGTCATTGGCATGGCCGCGCCCAAGGATGGGGAAATATTCATCGACGGTACTTTTGGCGCAGGCGGGTATAGCCGGGCGTTACTGGAAAGTGCCGATTGTCGTGTTTATGCCATTGACCGTGATCCCAATGTTCAGGAAACGGCAAATCAGCTGGCAGAGGAATATGCCGGACGCTTTTATTTGTTGCCGGGATGCTTTTCACAAATGGATATCTTGATGGAAGATCGCGGCATACAGGCTGTGGATGGTGTCCTGCTTGATATTGGGGTATCTTCTATGCAATTTGATGATGCGCAGCGCGGCTTTTCTTTTCAGAATGATGGCCCGCTCAGCATGCGCATGAGCGATCAGGGGGTAAGTGCGGAAGATGTTGTGAATAATACCGGGGAAGATGATCTTGCGGACATCATTTATCAATATGGCGAAGAAAGAAAATCCCGTCGTATTGCCAGGGCAATCATCGAGGCCCGCGCCATAATCCCGATCACCCGCACGGCGCAGCTTGCGGGTATCATTGAAAAGGCCGTGGGATATAAGCGTTATATTAAGGGCAAGCGACAAATTCATCCGGCAACCAAAACATTTCAGGCCTTACGTATTTATGTCAATGATGAGCTTGGCGAGCTTACGAAGGGCCTTGCCGCTGCAGAGCGCATCCTGTCGCCCGGGGCGCGTTTGTGTGTGGTGTCGTTTCATTCATTGGAAGACAGAATAGTAAAGCAATTCTTTAAGAAGAGAAGCGGTGATATTTCCCAAGGCTCCCGTCATTTGCCGCAAGCATTGGGGATGACCGACCGTGGGAACCCTCTGCCGACGTTTAGCATGATTGCACGCGGGGCAGTGAAGCCGACTAAAGAGGAGACAGGACAGAATATTCGTTCGCGGTCTGCCAGGCTTCGCGGGGCCAGTAGAACATCAGCAGCTTGTTCACCCGAAAATGTATCAAATAATATATCAGGAGACGAAAAATGATCAAAGTTGTGGTGAGTTTCTTTGTTCTTATGGTCATGATATCTGCCGGTACGGTCTATAGCCTGAAAGAAACAACCACACGGCTTGAGGCCCGCAAGCATAAACTTTCTGCACAGATTCTAAAGGATCGGGCAGCGATAAAGGTTTTGCGCGCAGAAATGGCGTATTTGTCACAGCCGGAGAGATTGCAAAAATTAAGCGCACGATTTCTTGCCTTGGCCCCTGCCGGGTGGGCTCAGATGGCCGGGGCTGTAAATGCAATTTCCGTTCGCGAAGAGGGTGGGGCGGATCAGCGCAAACTGGTATCGTTCCCTGTGGATGAATTTCCCTTGTTATTGCCCCGGAAAAAGCCAAAATTCAATGTTGCCAAATATGACCGTTCTATCATGCGGGCATCTTATAAGTCAGACGGCCCTGTTCATAGATCAGAAAACTCGGTTTATAGATCAGAAGGTTTAGGGAAAGAAAAGCAAAAGATAATAACGCACATCAGAGCGCCCAAAACCAAGAAACTAAATTTTTATGATCGTATTTCTCTAAAAATAGAAGAAAATGAATGAGGTCTGCTGATCTCCATATTGGTGGTGTGAAAAGCGAAGCCATTGAAGTGGCGCGAAATCGTTTGATGGTGCCGGCATTTCTTTTTGTGCTGGGCTTCGGGATACTGGCTCTGCGTCTGGTGTCCATTGGTATCTTCGAGGATATATCGGATCAGGTTATTTATGGGCAATCAGCACAAACAGAAATTGTTCGGGAGCGCGTCGATATTCTGGATCGGAACGGGGTTGTTTTGGCCACAAACCTGTCCGCACCTTCACTGGCTGCCCGTCCGAGATTGATTACAGACCCGGAGGAAACCGCAGACAGGATTGTTGCCGTTTTACCTGATCTTAATAGAACCAGAGTAGTCAATAAACTGAAGTCGTCCCGGCATTTCCTTTATATCAGGCGTAATTTATCGCCGACACAGGTATGGAATATAAATGCCCTTGGTTACCCTGGACTGATTTTAGAACATGCGGAAAAAAGAATATACCCTCAAGGCCGGCTGGCATCGCATGTCCTGGGTTATGTGGATGTGGATAATAAACCGCAGGCGGGGGTCGAGAAATTCTTCAATGACCATCTGTCCAATACGGTGCGGTCAAATGAGCCGTTATATCTGTCCATGGATATTAGGGTTCAACATATCGTAAGGCAAGAACTGGCCCTCGCCATGAATAAATTTTCCGCCAAGGGCGGGGCGGGTATTGTTATGGACGTTAATAGCGGTGAAATATTGGCCATGACATCCCTGCCGGACTTTGACGGTAATGGTTCTTTGCATCCACAATCTTCTGAAATGAAGAATCGCAATATTCTGGAGCCTTATGAAATGGGCTCGGGCTTTAAGGCATTCACCATTGCCATGGCACTGGACAGTGGTACGGTCAAATTAAGTGATGAATTCGATGCCACGAAACCCTTGAAAATCGGCGGCAGAACGATCCATGATGATCATGCCAAAGAAAGAATATTAAGCGTGCCTGAGATATTTACTTACTCATCTAATATTGGCTCATCGCTTATCATGCGTGAGGTTGGTATCGATCACCAAAAAGAATATCTGCAGAAATTTGGCTTGTTTGATAAGCCTGTCATAGAGCTGACGGGGTTATCCCGCTCTCTCTTGCCGGCACGTTGGGAAGAAATACAATCAATGACCGTGTCTTATGGCCATGGTATTGCCGTTACGCCTTTGCATATGGTCACGGGGGTTGCCGCCATGGTGAATGGTGGACGCCTTATTCCTGCCACCTTAATTCGTCAGGATAGCGGATCTGAAAGTGAGCGATATGATATTTCGAGTGATATCTCCGGATTTGCCCAGGATGAAGATTATCCTCAGGTGATATCCGTCGAAACAAGCCAAAGAATGCGTCATTTAATGCGGCTTGCGGTTGAATATGGCAGCGGCGGCAGGGCTGATGTCGAGGGGTATCGTGTTGGGGGTAAAACGGGCACAGCTGAGAAGGTGGTGAATGGGAAATACAGCCGGGAGGATAAGATAACGTCCTTCATCGGTGTCTTCCCCATGGACAGTCCGAAATATGTGGTTTTTGCTATGCTTGATGAGCCTGTGGGCATAGAGGAAACGGCGTATAAAGCAACAGGAGGATGGGTTGCCGCCCCTGTGGTTGGCAGAATTATTGAGAAGATTGGCCCTCTGCTTGGGATCTTGCCGAAAGATAATGTTAAAACAAAGTACCAAAACTTAATTTTGGTCGAAAAAAATTAATTAAAACGAGAATGGACAATAATGAAACTTTCTGAATTGTTAACGGACAAGGCATTTTGCCGTGATGTGGAAATCACGGGCATTACAGCTGATAGTCGGGCAGTGAAGAAGGGGTTCTTTTTTGCGGCGCTTCCCGGCACGCAGGTTAATGGGTCGCAATATATTGGGGCGGCCATCAAGGCGGGGGCCGTGGCTATTCTGTGCTGTCCCTTCGCGGTTCAGGACAATGATGATGTAATCTGGATTAGCGATCAAATCCCGGCCCGGCGTTTTGCTCAAATTGTTGCGCGCTTTTTTGGGGAACAACCGGAAACTATCGCAGCTGTCACAGGAACAAATGGCAAGACATCTGTGGCATCCTTTGTCCACCAAATATGGGAGCATATGGGGTATAAGGCGGGCAGTATTGGCACGCTTGGCATTAATGCTCCGGAAATGTCAGGCTCTTTGCCTCAGACAACCGGCATGACGACACCGGACCCTGTCACGCTGCATTCAGCGATGAGGGGTCTCTGTCAGGCGGGATTTGATCATGTGGTTTTCGAAGCCTCAAGTCATGGACTGGCGCAATATAGGCTGGATGGTATTAATGTTACCGTGGCCGCATTTACGAATTTGACCCGCGATCATTTTGATTATCATGGCAATATGGAAAATTATTTTTATGCCAAGGCCCGTCTGTTTGGTGAGGTGATGAAACCGGGCAGTGTTGCGGTATTGAATGCGGATTGCCCAATTGTCATGGAAGTGGCCGATATTTGCTGGGGGCGGGGCCATAAGGTGATCACGGTGGGACAACATTCCGGGGATATCCGCCTGCTTCGTCAGAGAACATCAGAAACCGGGCAAGAAATTACCATAAGTTACAGATCAGAATTATATGACATTATGTTGCCATTAATAGGATCTTTTCAGGCGATGAATGCCCTGATGGCGGCGGGTATTGTCATCGGCAGCGGCGGTGATGCGGAAAAGACCTTCAGAGCGTTGACTTATTTGAAAGCCGTGCCGGGCCGGATGGAGCAGGCAGGCCGTCATGCAACAGGTGCCAGAGTATATGTGGATTATGCGCATACGCCGGATGCCCTTAAAACAGTTCTGGAATCTATCAGACCCCATACGAAAAATAAATTATCTGTTGTTTTTGGGTGTGGCGGTGACAGGGATGAAGGCAAGCGCAGAATTATGGGTGACATAGCGGCAAATTTTGCAGATAAGATTTATGTCACAGATGATAACCCCAGAAGCGAAGACGCGGCCACCATCCGTGCTGAAATAATGGCAGAATGTCCGGGCGGCATTGAAATTGGTGACAGGGCAGAAGCTATTCTTACGGCTGTAAAGGCCTTGCAGAAAGGCGATATTTTACTGGTCGCCGGCAAGGGGCATGAACAGGGACAGATCATTGGCGATATCACGCGGCCTTTTGATGATATGTCGGAAATTCGCTCTGCTTTGGCAGCAAATGCTTGGGAAGCTTCTTCTAACAGGAGTGTTGTCTCATGACGTTGGATCCCCTTTGGAGCGGGCAGGAAATTGCCCAGATATTTTCTTTGGAAATTGAGGAGTCCTGGCAGTGCCGAGGTATTTCCATTGACAGCCGCACCACGGCGGCGGGCGATCTTTTCTTCGCGCTGGTCGGGCCAAATTCTGATGGTCACGATTATGTTAAAATGGCCATTGCCAAGGGCGCCGTTGCCGCTATTGTCAGCAAGCCTGTGGCAGGGCTTGACCCAAAACTCACCGTAATGGTTGATGATGTGAAGCTTGCCTTGGACCGTCTGGGGCAGGCCGCCCGGGCGCGGGTGAATATTCCGATAATTGCCGTTACGGGCAGTGTGGGTAAAACTGGTACCAAGGAGGCCTTGAAAAAGGCGCTCAGCCGAAATAAAAAGGTTCATGCCAGCGTTTTAAGTTATAACAATGATATTGGCGTGCCGTTGTCTTTGGCCCGTATGCCGCGTGATGTTGATTACGGCGTTTTTGAACTGGGTATGAATCATGCCGGTGAATTGCGGGAGCTGTCCAAAATGGTCAGACCCGATGTGGCGATTATCACAACCGTCGAATTGGCGCATAGTGAATTCTTTAAAGATGTGAGTGCTATTGCAGATGCCAAGGCGGAAATATTTGAAGGACTGTTGCCGGGCGGCACTGTGGTTTTAAATCATGAAAATCACCAATATTCACGGTTAAGTGACAGGGCCAGGGAATTGGGGATTGCCAATATTATTTCTTTTGGCACTGATGAAACCGCCCATGTCCATGTGCTTCGGCAGGTATTCCATGATACTTGCAGCTGCGTTATTGCCAATATCAACAGCAGGATTATGACATTCAAGGTTGGCATGCTCGGCCATCATTGGGTCATGAATAGCCTTGCCATTCTCTCGGCTGTTGACGCGGTTGGCGGTGATTTGGGGCTTGCGGGCCTGAGCCTTGCTGAGATGAAACCGCTTAAAGGACGTGGCCGCCGCCATCAGGTTTTTCTGGATCAGACGGGAGAGGCATCATTTCTGTTGATTGATGAAAGTTATAATGCTAACCCCGCCTCGATGGGGGCGGCTCTGGAAGTTCTGGCGCAGACCTCAGCTAAAAAACATGCAAGACGCATTGCTGTTTTGGGTGACATGGCAGAATTGGGCAAGCAAAGTGAAAAATTGCATGAGGAATTGGCCAGGGTTATTGAAAATAGAAATATCGACCGGGTCTATATGTTTGGCCCTCATATGAAATATTTGTCCGCAAAGCTGGCCGGATTTCGTAATGCCGGACATTTTGGAGATAGAACAGCGCTGGAAGATAAGCTGCAGCGGGATTTGCGCGACGGCGATGTGATTATGGTCAAGGGGTCCAATGCCAGCGGCATGTCAGATGTTGTTGACAAGATTTTAGATATGGAAGCGCAGGCCATTAAACAAGCCATGTGAAGGAAATAGATTAATGCTTTATTATTTTTTATATCCTCTAAGTGAAGAGTATGGGATATTTAACCTATTCAGATATTTGACCTTCCGAACGGGCGGCGCGTTGATGACGGCCTTTATCATCAGTTTTTTATGTGGCCCCTGGATCATTGGACTATTAAAGCGTAAGCAGACAAAGGGCCAGCCGATAAGGCTTGATGGGCCTGAGGGCCATATTCTCACCAAGCAGGGAACGCCGACAATGGGTGGTTTTCTGATCCTGCTGGGACTTACGGTGGGCACGCTTTTATGGACGGACTTATCTAATCAGTACGTCTGGGCCTGCCTTGTGGTGACCACGGGTTTTGGCCTCATTGGTTTCTTTGATGATTATCAAAAAATAACCAGATCAAGTTCCGCCGGTGTGCCGGGAAAGGTGAAACTATTACTGGAAATTATCGTATCTGTCATTGCGGTGCTTATTATTATGGATAAAGCTGGCGCGGGTATAAATAGCCAGCTTGCCGTACCGATGTTTAAGAATACGTTGATTGATCTTGGCTGGTTTATGGTGCCTTTTGCGGTTTTTATTCTGGTGGGGGCGTCCAACAGCGTTAATTTGACAGACGGGCTTGATGGGTTGGCGATCATGCCGGTGATCATTGCGGCGGGGACGTTTGCCCTGATTTCTTATCTGGTGGGTAATGTTGTATTTTCAGGTTACCTTCAGTTGACCTATGTGGCCGGTGCCGGTGAACTTGCGGTATTCTGTGCGGCGATCATCGGGGCGGGCCTTGGTTTTTTATGGTTCAATGCGCCGCCGGCCATGATATTCATGGGCGACACGGGAAGTCTGGCCCTTGGCGGTGCGCTGGGGGCCATCAGTGTGGTGACCAAGCATGAAATTGTCCTCGCTATCGTGGGCGGGCTTTTTGTTCTTGAGACCGTATCTGTTATTGTGCAGGTGATTTCTTTTAAGTTGACAGGTAAGCGGGTTTTTCGCATGGCCCCCATCCATCACCATTATGAGAAAAAAGGCTGGGCAGAGCCGACAATCGTCATTCGGTTCTGGATCATTGCTGTATTGTTGGCACTGGTCGGGCTTGCGACACTGAAGTTAAGATAAAGGAAATTAAAATACGGCATGACAGTATTTTCAAGAACTGATACCAGCTTGCTCAGCCATTGGTGGTGGACTGTGGACCGCTGGTTATTTATGGCGATTGTCCTTTTGATTGGTCTTGGCATTGTCATGATATTTGGGGCGAGTCCTGCTATTGCGGAAAAACTCGGTCTGGACTCCTTTCATTTTGTTAAACGCCAGATCCTGTTCATCTTTGCGGCCCTGATCACCATGTTCGGGGTGTCCTTATTACCTGTCCAATGGGTAAGGCGTTTCGGGGTTATTTTATTTCTGGCGGCCCTGATATTGATGGCCCTGACTGTGGTTATTGGATTTGAGGCCAAAGGTTCCCGTCGTTGGCTGCCCATTGGCAGCTTTACCCTTCAGGCATCTGAATTTTTAAAGCCCGCTTTCATTATTTTTTCAGCCTGGATGTTTTCGGAAGTTCATAAGTCGCCTGAGTTCAAGGGCTGGCATATTGCGTTTGTTTCTTACGTGATTGTGGCGGCGTTACTGATCTCCCAGCCGGATTTTGGTCAGACAATTCTGGTTTCTCTGGTTTGGGGCGCGCAGTTTTTCATGGCGGGATTACCCATGATATGGGTGCTGGGTCTTGCGGGCCTTGGCATGGCAGGGGTGTTCTTGGCCTATATTCTTATCCCGCATGTGACGGATCGAATTGATCGTTTTCTCTATCCCGAGATTAATGATACCTATCAGGTGGATACGGCCTTGAATGCCGTGCGAAGCGGGGGGGTTTTTGGCCGTGGTCCCGGCGAGGGGGCGGTAAAGAAAATTTTACCTGATGCGCATACCGACTTTATTTTTGCGGTCACAGCGGAAGAGTTTGGTACGCTTCTTTGCTTGTTTCTGATTGGGGTGTTTGCCGTCATTGTGGTGCGTAGCCTGATCAAAAATATGAAAGAAACAGATATGTTCGTTTTTCTTGCGGTATCCGGTCTGATTATTCAATTTGGCCTTCAGGCTTTTATCAATCTTGGGGTTAATCTGTCAATTCTGCCCAGCAAGGGCATGACCCTGCCTTTCATCAGCTACGGCGGATCGTCTATGCTCTCGGTGGCCATTGCCATGGGCATGGTTTTGGCGTTGACCCGGCGGGGTACAGGGAATAATCTGGAAGACCTTAATTCAGGATGGAGAAAGGCATGAAGCGCCGGCGCACCAGCCACATCGTTTTGGCAGCAGGGGGCACAGGCGGGCATGTCTTTCCCGCTATTGCGCTGATGCATGAACTGGTTCTTCGGGGGCATGAGATTACTTTGATAACGGATGATCGGGGCTATCAGTACCGCGATTATTTTGAAGGTGCCGCTTTGCGCAAAGTCTTCAGCACAACGATGGCTAATCGGGGGCTCCTCGGAAAATTGATGGCCCTGCCCAGGATTATCAGCAGTATTTTTGATGCCCGCCGGATTTTGAGGGATATGAAACGTCGTCCCGGCGTTGTGATCGGCTTTGGGGGATATCCTTCTTTTCCAACCATCAAGGCGGCCCTGTCATTGGGTATACCCACCTGTCTTCATGAACAGAATGCCGTATTTGGGCGGGCTAACAGATATCTGGCAAAATCGGTAGATGCCATTGCCTTGTCTTTTGAAAAAACAAAAAAGGTTGAATTGGAGAAATGCGCACAAGTCGTGGTCACAGGCAATCCCGTGCGCGCTGAGATTGTGGCGCTTGGGGATAAATTTTATCCTGATATTAGCGATGACTGTATTTTTCGTATTTTGATCATTGGCGGCAGTCAGGGAGCCAGTATTTTTGGAGAAGTGGTGCCTCAGGCCATTTCAACGTTGCCGCGGGCACTTCAGCGTCGCCTGCAGATCACCCAGCAGTGCCGGAAAGAGGATATTGACAAAGTTCGGGAAGCTTACGCCCGTACTAAAATTGCCGTGGAGCTGTCCACTTTTATCCCAAATATCGGGCAGAGCCTCGAATGGTCACATCTTGTGATTGGCCGGGCCGGCGCGTCAACCATCGCTGAACTCACCGTATCGGGCCGTGCCGGGATACTGGTGCCTTATCCCTATGCAACCGATAACCATCAAATTGAAAATGCCCGTGAAATGGTTGTCGGCGGTGGGGCATGGGTATTTAATCAGAAAGAATTTAACGCAGCAGAACTTGCAAAATTACTGCAACGTTTGGCAAAACGGCCGCGTGATGTTTGGCGGGCATCGGAAGATGCCCGTAAGATTGGGAAACCATACGCCACAAAAGATCTTGCGGATCTTGTGGAACGTCTGGCTTTGGTAAAGGGTGACAGCCACTCAATCCGAACAGAACCCCTTGTAGCTGCAAATATACCAAAAGAAGGTTTGCCAAAAGAAGGTTTACCAAAAGAAGGCTTAAATGAGACGACAACAGAAAAGCCCAATATCCTTAGGGGCATTAAATGAATAAAAACATTCAACCGGTAAAAATTGGTCATCCGATTAATATTGGCATTTTGCATTTTGTGGGTATCGGCGGTATTGGCATGAGCGGTATTGCCGAGGTCATGCATAATTTTGGCTATAAAGTACAAGGCAGTGATCTTGGGGAAAACCCCAATGTGGCCAGACTAAGAGCTTTGGGCATCAAAATAATGATCGGTCAAAGAGCAGAAAATCTGGACGGCGCATGGGGTATTGTTTGCTCATCAGCCATCAAGCCGGATAATGCGGAAGTCGTTGCGGCCCGCGCGGCCAAGATGCCGGTGATCCGGCGGGCGGAAATGCTGGCGGAACTTATGCGCCTTAAATGGTGTGTGTCGATAGCAGGCACGCATGGCAAAACCACGACCACATCTATGGTCGCCGCGGTTCTGGATGAGGCGGGATATGATCCAACCGTGATCAATGGCGGTATTATCAATGCTTATGGCACAAATGCGCGACTTGGCGCAGGGGATTGGATGGTCGTGGAGGCTGATGAATCCGACGGTACCTTCGTAAAAATTCCGTCTACGGTAGCCGTGGTCACCAATGTTGATCCTGAACATCTTGATTTTTACGGTGATTTTGAAACCGCGAAAGAAGCTTTCAGGACTTTTGTCGAGAATATTCCTTTTTATGGTTTTGCCGTTATGTGCGTTGACCATCCCGAGGTGCAGGCCCTGATCGGACGGGTGACGGATCGTAAGATTGTCACCTATGGTTTCAGTCCTCAATCTGATGTGCGCTGCCGGGGGTTGCGGTTCAAAGATGGGTGCGCGATTTTTGATGTCCAGATTATTAATCGGTTGGACGATAGTGAAGAAACATTGGCAGAAATTAATCTGCCCATGCCGGGTCGGCATAATGTACTGAACGCCCTTGCCGCCATTGCCGTTGCCTATGAAATGGGCGTTAAGGGCGATGTGATCCGCAATGGCTTTGCCAAATTTTCGGGTGTGAAACGTCGTTTTACCCAGGTTGGCAAAGTTTCCGGCATTACGATAATTGATGATTATGCCCATCATCCGGTGGAAATCGCCTCCGTGTTAAGCGCCGCAAGGGAAGCCTATCAGGGGCGGGTAATTGGCGTGATGCAGCCTCATCGTTATTCACGTCTTGAAAGTTTATTTGATGAATTTTGCGGTTGTTTTAATAATGCGGATGTCGTGATTGTTACGCCGGTTTACGAGGCTGGAGAGAAACCCATTGACGGCATTAACCGGGATAGCCTTATTGATGGCATTCGCGCGGCGTCTCACCGAAATGTTATTGCCCTTGACGGGCCGGAATATCTGGCGCAGCAGATCGCGGATATTGCCCAGGAAGGCGATATTGTTGTCTGTATGGGGGCCGGTACCATTAGCCAATGGGCCTATGATTTGGCAGAGGGGCTTGGAGGTCTTATGAAAGGCGGCGAAAAATGATATCTGAAGGGCGGGCAGGCCGTTTAAACATGGGTGTAAACATGGATGATTTTTCCGCTATCCGTGGGAAGCTTGTGGCTGCGGCACCTTTGGATAAATTGACATGGTTCCGTGTTGGCGGCTCTGCGGATATGCTCTTCACACCTGAAGATAAGGATGACTTATCGCGGTTTTTACAGCTCATTCCCCGCGAAATTCCGGTCATGCCATTGGGCGTGGGGTCAAATATGTTGATACGGGAGGGCGGCATAGAAGGTGTTGTGATCCGCTTTGGCAAGAATTTTTCACGTATTATCATCGGAGATGACGACATAATCGCCGGTGCTGGCGCGCCGGATATTGCTGTGGCTAGTGCCGCGCGGGATGCGGAGCTTGCGGGTCTGGAGTTTTTGCGCGGAATTCCGGGAACAATCGGCGGCGCGGTTAAGATGAATGCCGGCGCCTATGGTACGGAAATGTCAGATGTTTTTATATCTGCCGAGGTCATGGATCGTTCCGGAAAATGCCATATTTTATCCCGGGATGAATTACAGTTTTCCTATCGTCATTCATCGCTCGGAGAGGATATGATATGTCTTTCAGCCCGGCTTAAGACGACCCCTGGCGCGCGGCACGCGATAGAGGAGCGTATGCAGGAAATTGCCGCTGCGCGTGAGGATAGTCAGCCGCTACGCACGCGTACTGGCGGGAGTACTTTTAAGAACCCTGACGGGGTTAAGGCATGGTCACTGATTGATGGCGCGGGATGCCGGGGTCTTAAAGTTGGCGGCGCTATGGTGTCAGAGAAACATTGTAATTTCCTGATAAATACGGGCAATGCCACCGCTGATGATATTGAAAGTCTGGGCGAGGAAGTCCGCCGAAGAGTGATGAATAATTCCGGCATAGACCTGAAATGGGAAATCCGCATCGTTGGCCAAAAAAAGCAGACAAACGGAGGCAGGCATGGCTAAACATGTTGCTGTCCTTAAGGGGGGCTGGTCCGTAGAACGGGACGTATCGCTGGTGAGCGGCGGTGCCGTTGCGAAAGCCTTGCGCGAAGAAGGGTATGAGGTGAGTGAAATTGATGTCTCTCCTGATATTGCACAAAATGATATTGTCCAAAATTTGGTGCGCCTAAAGCCTGATGTGGTATTCAACGCGCTTCATGGTCGCTGGGGGGAGGATGGGTGCCTGCAGGGTATGCTTGAAATATTGCGCATAGCCTATAGCCACTCCGGCGTTGCCTCATCATCTATGGCCATGGATAAGATCTTGTCCAAAAAACTCTTTCGAACGGTTGGTATTCCCTGCGCTGAAGATGCAATAGTCACCAGAGAGGTGCTTTTTTCAAGCCCCCCCTTGCCGCGCCCTTTTGTGGTGAAACCCTATAATGAAGGCTCCAGCGTGGGGGTGGTCATTGTTATGGACGGCGATAAATTTGACTCAAAGATGGCCGGCCCCTGGCACGATACAGATCGATTGATGGTTGAGCAATATATCCCGGGCCGTGAATTAACCGTTACGGTTATGGATGGTAAGGCTTTAACGGTGACGGAGCTAAAACCCTGCGCGGGCTTTTATGATTATGAGGCCAAATATGAGAAGGGCAAGACCGATCATGTCATTCCGGCTGAACTGGATAGCCGGATGCTGGAACGTATCAAGACATATGCCGAAAAGGCGCATGAAATATTGGGATGCAGAGGGGTCACCCGAGCCGACTTTCGTCTTGATGATGGGCCGGATGGTGATGGCACCGCATATATTCTGGAAATCAATACCCAGCCCGGCATGACACCCCTGTCTTTGGTGCCGGAACAGGCCCGCCATATGGGGATGACTTTTGGACAGCTTGTCGCCTGGATAGTGGAGGATGCCTCATGTGGTCGTTAACCGGGAAATCCACAGGCCAAAAATCCACAGGCCAAAAATCCAAAGAGAAGAATAAATCCAAAAGAAAATCACCTGCGGTTAAAAGGGGGGCAAAACAGGCGCAAAGTCTGGTTCGCCGCCGCCGGATAAGTTTATTTTTTCGGATTTCAGGGCTTCTGGTGGCTGCAACGGTCATTGTATCGTCGACATATATCTGGAAAAGTGGGTTGCTAAGGGAATGGACATTGGAAGCAAGGGATACGGTTGACCGGAAGATTGCCGATGCTGGGTTCATGGTCGGCGAAGTTCGGATCACCGGGCAGGAAAATACAGATATAAACCAGATACGATCCGCCCTGATGCTTTATGATGGTCAGTCAATTGTCTCTCTTGATTTAGCCGGCATGCTTGATCGCGTTGAAACCCTGCCATGGGTGAAACGGGCGACGATAATCAGGACGTTGCCGGATGCCCTGGATGTGACAATCACAGAACATGAGGCCGCCGCCATATGGCAGGAGAATGGCACATTTTCTTTGGTGGACCAGTCCGGCGCCGTCATCACGGATGAAGGACTGGAGAAATTCGGCGCGCTTCCCCATATCGTAGGTGCCGGTGCCAATGAGAATCTGAACGGTCTTCTGGCACTTAAAGGGGTATATCCGGATCTTTTCTCCCGGGTAAAATCAGCGGTTTGGGTGGGGCAGCGGCGTTGGGATTTGAATTTTAACAACGGCATCAAAATAAAGCTGCCGGAAAAGGAAACGGCCCTTGCGTGGCAACTGTTATATGAATATGAAACCAGTCAGAAAATACTGGCCAAAGATATCCTGATTATTGATTTGCGCCAGTATGGTAAAACCATATTGCGATTGACCCCACAAGAAGCTGAAAGACGCCGGTTGTTAAAAAAGGCCGGCGCTAAAGAAGAGAGTATTTAAGGCCATGCGAGAGCAGATTATCGCAGCATTAGACATCGGCAGCAGTAAAATATGCTGTTTTATTGCCAAGGTGGGTGAAAACCCAGCGGCCTTCGGCAATGATCCGGCTGTTCTTGGGTATGATGAGGGGGAAGCCCAGCATCGCCCGCGGGTTATTGGTATTGGCCATCAAATATCCAAAGGGCTTAAAGCCGGTACCGTTATTGATATGGAAGAAACCGAAACATCCATACGTGCGGCCGTTGATGCGGCTGAGCGGATGGCAGGTGGAAGCCCTATTCATGATGTTTATGTGAATGTTTCCGCAGGCCAGCCGAAATCCAGCTTTTTCTCCGTGGAAGTTGATGTGGCTGGTCATGAAATAAGTCAGCTGGATATTGACCATGTGCTGAGCGCAGGCCAGAAGAACCTGAAGAATGAGGATCGTTTCATCCTTCATTCCCGTCCGATAAGTTTTAGTATTGATGGCGTGGCGGGGGCCAAAAAACCGCTGGGTATGTTCGGCGAGATATTGGGCGTGAAAATTCATACATCTTCTGTCGCGCTCAGTCCGCTTAAGAATATACAGACCTGCCTTAATCGCTGCCATTTAAATTTAAAAGGGGCCGTGTTAACCCCCTATGCCTCGGCCTTGGCGGTACTGGTTCCTGATGAGCGCAAGATAGGGGCCATATGTGTTGATATGGGCGGCGGCTTAACCAGTATTTCGGCTTTTCGTGATAATGCGTTTATTTTTGGTGATATTATTCAAGTCGGGGGGCATCACGTAACCCGTGATATCGCGCAGGGATTGTCCGTGTCGGAAGACAGGGCGGAACGATTAAAAATTTTATATGGTAGCTGCCTGACGGACCGGGTTCCTGTTCGGGATCAAATTGACATAGTACAAACCGGTGAGAGTGCGCAGGCGCAGACTATTACGATTCCAAGATCCATGTTAACCGCAATCGTAAGCCCGCGTGTTGAAGAAATTTTGGAGCTGGTTCGGGATAGAATTATAGAAACCGGTCTGGCGGATTTGGCGGGACGGCGCATTATTTTTACGGGCGGCGCCAGTCAGATTTCAGGCTTGGAAGAACTTGCGAGGGAAATCTTTTCAGTAGATTGTTCGCCTGAACTTCGCGGGGACTTTCACGTCAGGCTGGGGCGACCAATAAATGTGGATGATTTGGCTGATGCAACGGCGGGCCCGATGTTTGCAACCTGCGCTGGTTTGTTAAATTACGGGATGTCAAGCCCGGATGATGTTCATTCTATTACTGTGGATAAAACGCATATAGGTGTTTTTTCACATTTCAGGGCCTGGATGAAGAAAAATTTTTAGGTGAATCAGGTCAAAATCAGGCAAAAACGACTCGAAAGAGAAAAAAAACGACTCGGAAAGCATTTTTTTAAAGACAGCGCGAATCACATAGGCTAAATTATAGTTAACATATTGTTACTACGTATTGAATCTCACATGAGTACCAAGCCATCTGGAGGGCAGCATGACCATAGAATTTACAACGACTGAATTAACTGAGCTGACGCCGAAGATAACGGTGTTTGGTGTCGGGGGCGCTGGGGGAAATGCGGTCAATAATATGATCAATACGGGCCTCGAAGGGGTGGATTTTGTCGTCGCGAATACGGATGCGCAGGCGTTGGCCTTCTCCAAAGCTGAAAAGAAAATTCAACTTGGCGCGCAACTTACTCAGGGACTGGGGGCGGGCGCCCGGCCCGAAGTTGGCCGCGCGGCTGCTGAAGAAACAATTGAATTGATCCGCGAACATCTTCGTGGTTGTCATATGACTTTCATCACTGCCGGTATGGGCGGCGGAACCGGAACCGGTGCCGCGCCAATCATTGCCCAGACAGCGCGCGAGGAAGGTATTCTGACGGTTGGCGTTATTACCAAACCGTTTCAGTTCGAAGGTAACAGGCGGATGCTTTTGGCAGAACAGGGTATTATGGAACTGTCGCAATATGTCGATACTTTAATCATCATTCCAAATCAGAATCTATTCCGCATTGCCAATGAACGCACGACTTTTGCGGATGCCTTTGTCATGGCTGACGAAGTATTACATTCCGGCGTTCGCGGCATTACGGATTTGATGGTATTGCCGGGGCTGGTTAATCTTGACTTTGCAGATGTCCGCACCGTGATGAGCGAAATGGGCAACGCCATGATGGGTACCGGTGAAGCCGAAGGGGAAAATCGCGCCCTTGAAGCGGCCGAGGCGGCTATCTCCAATCCGCTTCTGGACGAGGTTTCCATGCAGGGGGCTAATGGCGCCCTGATCAATATTACGGGTGGTATGGATTTGACTTTATTTGAAGTTGATGAAGCGGCAAACCGCATACGCAGCGAAGTAAATCCGGAAGCCAATATTCTGGTAGGCTCTGCATTGAACCCTGATCTGGACGGAAAGATGCGCGTATCTGTTGTGGCGACGGGCATTGAGTCCGATGGGGGTTCCCGCTATGAAGAACCCCGCAAAACATACAGCTTTGATAAAAAGCCTGAAGTCGAAAGCAAGCCAGTTGGGGATGCTGGCGGCAACTGGGACGAGCCGGTCGCGGAATATAAGTCGATTGTAGAAGCTGTGATGGATGCTTCAGAGCCGGCAAGCCGTGAAAGGCCGGAGGCCTCTGAAGCGCAAGGGGAGCCGCTTGAGCTTATTAATGAAATTGAATATATTACTGAGCCCGTCAAGAGTGATATTCCCCAGCCTGGTATTTCCAAGAGTGATGTTCCCAAGAGTGATGTTCCCAAGAGTGATGTTCCCAAGAGTGATGTTCAAAGGGAAACAGAAAGAATTATTGCTCAGCTGGCAGAAGGAATTGTGCAGAAAACGGATTCTGCGGAAGATCAGCAGAATATCATAGAATTGACCGCACGCCGTGACGAGCCGTTCATTTCTGCGGCGCCCGTCATGCCGGAGAAGCGTATGGCACCATTGATGCAACAGCCGGATCCGTTTGCCGAAGCCGCAATGGCAAATGGCCCAGTGACAGAAAAAAAGCCTCAGAAGCGTGGCTTTCTTGGGTTTCTGGGGGGACGCCGTAAGGCAGAAGCAAAAAAACCGGTAGCGCCGGCTCAGGCAGATATGCTGAATCCGGAAAGAAATATCGAGAATCCGGCCCCAGAGGTCAAATCTGATTCCCAGGTCAAATCCAATTCCCAAGTTGATCCTGTTTCTCATGATGTGTCACCGCAGGATGAACCGATAATGGACAATGCCGCGCCCACGCCGGAAATAACGGATCAGAAAGAAAATGACCATCTGGAGATCCCGGCCTTTTTAAGACGTCAGGCCAATTAATAATATTGCTGCCCTAAGCGGTGGGCGCCATACATAATATTTTAACTATTATCCGTTAGAAGATATGTTAATAATAAGAACGCTTCAGTAATAAGGGCGTATAGAACTATAAAATAGTAGAGTAGCAGATTAAAAGTAACAGGCAGCGGGATAGGTAGAAAAAATCCCCGGGAACTAGATTTAAAACGGGTTTATCCCGTTTTTTTCTTTTCTAATACCCTCAATAAATAACTAATCTTCTCAATAATTAATAAGTGATTTGGTGGAATGTTTGATGAAGGACTAAAGACATCCATTTGGGTTTCTGCAGAAATCAGAAGATGTGATGGCATATTCCTGCCTATGACAATCCTGCATAAAGGGGATGAGGGCAGAGGCCTTGTCTTGATAAAGCAATATGTTGCTGGTCAGGGGTGCCGTATTTATGGCCTGCGGCGTAATTTTGGCCCTAGCCTGGACCACAATTTGAGCCTGGACCACAATTTGAAAAGTCATTTGGTCTGGTATGGCCCGCTTGGTGAAAAGCTGATTGAAGAGGCCCTGGTGGATGATTATATTTCGCGCGAACTTGGGCTTGATGAAGATCTTTGGGTCGTCGAAGTGGAAGACCCAAAAGATCAATACGCACCAATTCGATAAATTCCCATTTTTTTTTAAAGCAACCCCTTGACTCTTGGCCGCTGAAGCTTATCTCTTGCTGTAGCTATTAGCACTCACCTTGGGTAAGCGCTAATGAGGAAAATTTTAATATAACATAGAAGAGGTCTTTGAGATGGGTTTTCGTCCTTTACACGATCGTGTACTTGTACGCCGTATAGATGCAGAACAAAAAACTGCCGGAGGTATTATCATTCCTGATAGCGCGCAGGAAAAACCAAGTCAGGGTGAAATAGTTGCCACGGGAAATGGCGTTAAGGCTGAAGACGGTTCAATAGCCGCCCTTGATGTGAAGGCCGGCGATACCGTGTTGTTTGGCAAATGGTCCGGGACGGAAGTAAAAATTGACGGCGAAGATCTGTTGATTATGAAAGAATCCGACATCATGGGTATCATTGAATAAATATTCTTCCTGATTTTTTTCTGGAATAAACAAATTTAAAAGGAATTAAGTAAATGGCTGCAAAAGATGTAAAGTTTGGCTCTGACGCTCGCGCCCGTATTATGAATGGTGTCGATATTCTTGCCAATGCTGTGAAAGTTACACTTGGCCCCAAGGGCCGTAATGTTCTTCTGGACAAATCATTTGGTGCGCCGCGCATCACGAAAGATGGTGTTTCCGTTGCCAAAGAAATCGAACTTGTTGATAAGTTTGAAAATATGGGCGCGCAAATGGTTCGTGAAGTTGCAAGTCGCACCAATGATGTTGCCGGTGACGGGACAACAACAGCAACTGTTCTGGCACAGGCTATTGTGCGCGAAGGCTTTAAAGCTGTTGCGGCCGGCATGAACCCGATGGATCTGCGCCGGGGCGTGGATCTTGCGGTGAGCAAGGTTGTCGCTGACCTGAAAAGCCGGACCAAAACGATTTCTTCCAGTGAGGAAGTAGGGCAGGTTGGCTCTATCTCTGCCAACGGCGAAGCTGAAATTGGTAAAATGATCGCCGATGCCATGGATAAGGTCGGCAAAGAAGGCGTTATTACTGTTGAAGAAGCCAAAGGTCTGGAGTCAGAACTTGACGTTGTGGAAGGCATGCAATTTGATCGTGGTTATCTGTCCCCTTATTTTGTGACCAACGCTGATAAAATGGCGGTTGAACTTGAAAATCCTTATATCCTGCTTCATGAATCAAAATTATCAAGCCTGCAATCCATGCTGCCTTTGCTGGAAGCCGCGGCACAATCTTCCCGTCCTTTGCTGATCATTGCTGAAGATGTTGAAGGCGAAGCACTGGCCACTCTTGTGGTGAACAAGTTACGCGGCGGTTTAAAGATTGCGGCTGTGAAAGCACCAGGATTTGGGGATCGCCGGAAAGCCATGCTTGAAGATATCGCCATTTTGACCGGCGGCCAGGTTATTTCTGAAGATCTTGGCATTAAGCTGGAAACCGTTACTTTAGATATGTTGGGAACTGCCAAGCATGTCTCAATTACGAAAGATGATACAACAGTCATTGATGGTGCGGGTGAGCGCGAGGCTATTGAAGCCCGCTGCGGCCAAATCCGCGGTGCTGTAGAAAATACATCTTCCGATTATGATAAAGAAAAATTGCAGGAACGTCTGGCCAAATTGGCTGGCGGTGTCGCTGTCATCAAAGTTGGCGGCGTTACTGAAACCGAAGTGAAAGAACGCAAAGACCGCGTTGATGATGCTTTGCATGCCACGCGTGCTGCGGTTGAAGAAGGTATTGTGCCCGGCGGTGGTGCGGCGCTTCTTTATTCCATACGTGCGCTTGAAGGTCTGGATGGTGTTAATAGCGATCAGGATGTGGGCATTAATATTATCCGTAAAGCACTTGAATCGCCGCTGCGTCAGATCGTTGAAAATGCGGGTGAAGATGGTGCCGTGGTTGCCGGTAAACTGAAAGAAAGCAAGGACTTTAATTTTGGCTTTGATGCCCAGAAAGAAGAATATGTTGACATGATTTCTGCCGGTATTATCGACCCGACCAAAGTGGTGCGTACCGCATTACAGGATGCGGCTTCAGTCGCTGGTCTGCTGATTACCACAGAAGCTATGGTTACGGATCATCCGGAAGACAAAGCTGCGGCCATGCCTGCGATGCCGGACATGGGCGGCGGAATGGGCGGCATGGGCGGCATGGGCTTTTAAGCCTGCTTTCCATAATATATATGAACATTCGAAAAGAGCCGAAGTTTTGCTTCGGCTCTTTTTTTTATGGGAAGTTTTAATCTGTTCTTTTTCTGAATTGTATTTCTGCTATAAAAAACATGTCAATGATGAAAAGGATTGATCTGTGTCCGGACAAGATAAATTATTTGATATTCGTGATTGGGTGCCTTATCAAATGTGGCGCTTGTCTCAGGAGGCAGGGTATCTTCTGGAAGAGGATTACGCGACCAAATATAACCTCAAGGGGGAAAGCTGGCGTTTTATGGCGATGTTGGCCAGCTTGGCCCCGGTGTCGGCCAAGAAGCTTGGTGAACGTCTGGATATGGACCAGGTTCAGGTGACCCGCGCTCTGAATAAACTTTTGGATAATGGTTATATCAAACGGCGCACCGACCCTAAGGATCGGCGAAAGGTCATTCTTACCTTAAGCCAGGAGGGGGCGGAAGTCTATCAGGCTATTGTTGATATGGCGATAACGCTGGAACAGAAATTTCTGGAGGAAATACCAAAGGAGGCGCAGAAAATCTTTCGCGATACGCTGACGCGTCTGCTCAATAATCTGGACAGCCTTCGGAGCTGACCCTAGGTGATGCGGTTTTTTCTGAAGGGAATAGCGGTTTTTTTGGTGACTGTTCTTAATGAAAAGTTTGACTTGATTTGAGAGACCCCGGGCAGGGCGGTTAAGACATCCATATGCAGGCGTTCATAATCGGAAGCATCGGATACGATCACCCTGAGCAGGTAATCTGCATCGCCCGACATTAAATAACATTCCATGATCTGGGGGCATTCCTTGACCTTAATTTCAAATTCTGCCAGCTTTTCCTTGGTTTGTTTTTCCATAGTAATCTGAACAAAAACGTTATCCGGCAGGTTTGCCGCCGACTGGTCAACCATGGCGACATAGCGATCAATGATGCCGCTTTTTTCCAATGACTTTACCCGCCTCAGACAGGCAGAGGGGGATAAGCCAACACTGTCCGCAAGATCATTATTACTGATCCGGCCGTGATTCTGTAGCGAATCAAGGATGGCATAATCAATCGCATCAATACTGATGTTTCGAAATTTATGTCTCATTTATTAAGTATTACGCAATTTAATAATATATTTCAATGATTTTATGGTTATCTTTGCAAGAAAATATATTGCGTATTCTGGTATGCTGAAACTGAAAATAGAATTTTTGTTTTGATCTCATATACAGAAAGATTTGCGGCGATGATTATTGGCATTCCAAAAGAAATTAAGATACATGAATATCGCGTGGGCCTGACACCGGCCAGTGCATCTGAATTTGTGCGTAGTGGCCATAAGGTCATTGTTGAACGTCTTGCCGGAAGTGGCATCGGTTTTTCCGACGAAGATTATAAAGCTGTCGGCGCAGACATTATTGATACGGCGGCACAAGTGTTTGCACAGGCTGAAATGATAGTTAAAGTGAAAGAGCCTCAGCTTGCAGAATGTGCCATGCTGAATGACCATCATTTACTTTATACGTATCTTCATTTGGCGGCAGACCCCGCGCAAACCGAGGCCCTGATGAAATCAGGCTGTACAGCAATTGCTTATGAAACCGTGACAAATAATGAAGGTGGTTTGCCGCTTTTGGCCCCTATGAGCGAAGTTGCCGGACGTATGTCTATTCAGGCCGGAGCGCATGCCCTTGAAAAGGCCGCGGGCGGGCGGGGGATCCTTTTGGGCGGTGTGCCGGGGACGTTGCCTGCGAAAGTCGTGATTATTGGCGGCGGGGTATCTGGTATGAATGCGGCGGAAATGGCAGTTGGGATGGGGGCGAATGTGAGTGTTTTTGATCGTAACCTTGATGTACTGAGGCGGCTTGATAATCGGTTTAGGGGTCGTGTCACAACCCGTTATGCCACGTCCCATGATTTGGAAGAGGCGGTGCTGGCGGCTGATCTGGTCATCGGCGCGGTTCTTGTTCCAGGTGCTGCTGCCCCGAAACTTGTGTCGGCAGATATGGTAAGGCGCATGAAAGACGGTGCGGTTCTCGTGGATATTGCCATTGACCAAGGCGGGTGTTTTGAAAATTCCCATCCAACAACCCATGCTGATCCGACGTTCATCGTGGACGGCGTGGTTCATTATTGTGTTGCCAATATGCCGGGAGCAGTTGCGCGCACATCTACTTTTGCCCTGAATAATGCCACATTGCCCTTTGGCCTGTCGCTGGCGAACAAAGGATGGAAACAGGCGTGCAGGGATGATGTCCATTTGGCGAATGGCGTAAATATCTCCGGTGGGTCTGTGACCTGTGAAGCCGTGGCCCGTGCCCTGAATAAAACATTCTGCCCATTGAACCTGTAGTCTGATGGCTGGCAGGGTTACAGCGCCAGTGTGATATTATCTGCTGTAATTTTAATGCCGTTTTGCGCCAGGCCTTTTAACCATCTTTGTGCCTCTGGTATATTATGGGGGGCGGCCTGCACGCCGGGGGGCAGGCGGCCCTTTAAAACGGCAAGAGCCGCTTCGACCACCGTGAGAGAGACAGTGCTTGCCATGGCGGATTGCCAGCCGGTCCCTGCAATATCAAGCGAAAGAGAGGCTCTCCATTCAGGGCCGCCTTTGGGCATTATGGCCATGGCCACATGCAAGACAACCCGGTCTTGTTCACCTTCGTTATAGTGATGCTTTTGCCATAATGTGTCTGACAAGTCTTTTAGGTCTTTGGGCGAGGCCTTTTCAATGGTGTTAAAAATGCCCTTCCAGGCCTCTTTCCAGCCTTTGAGCCTTAGGGTTCCGCGCACGAAAGTTCGAAGCCCTGTTTCCTGATCAAGGCCATATTCAGTAACATAGGGCAGACTGTCACGATTGGCGTAAACCTCGAATCCTTCCCCGCCCAAGGATAATTCCGTGACCTCATCCCAGGCTTTCAATACCGTATGCTCTTTGCCGTTTTTGATCATTTTTGAAGGATTGGTCAGCGCGCTCAATACGCCAAGTGGTGTCCAGCTGAACTTATAGGTGAAAGGGGTCTTTCCTGCGGGAATGCCGCCGCAATAGGAAATGAAATCGATGATATTTCCTTTGTCCATCAGGCCAGTCTTGTGGGCAGCATCCACCAGAATATGGGTGAGTAAATGATCAATGCCGGGATCAAGCCCGACCTCATTGACGATACAAAGCCCGTGAGACGTTGCTTGCTCATCTAAGGCGCGCATGTCATCGGATAAATAGCTGGAGGTCACCATATGGCATTTTTCGGCCAACGCGATTCTGGCAACTTGCGGATGGAAGCCGGCGGGTAGCATGGAGATAATCACATCGCCGGGGTTAAGGGTTGCGGTAAACTGCGCGCGTGAGATATCATTTTCAAGATTTAAGTGGCTTATGATCATGATTGAATCTGATGAGACATGTGCCTTTAATGCTTCTGCGCGATCAAGGGTCATGTCCCAGACAGTGATTTTTCCCCATTGATTGGCAAGGGAGATAATGCCCGGGCCGGAGGCAAGTCCGGCACCAATCCAATGTATCTTTGGCCTATGTATTTGTGGCTTATGTTGTGATAGGTCTGAAGACATGAGAACTCCTGTCAGTCGGGTGATTTTAGGCCACTTGCGCCTTATTCAAAGGATTTTGTTTCATATGGGAAACAGCGTTATCAAAAGTTTTTTGTGCAGAAAGCCATACAGGATCGCTGTCTGTTTTATTTAAATTCTTAAGGTGCGGCAAGAGCTGGCCGGAAAATTCCTGACTGGATTCGCTGGGCAGCAGGGAAGGCAGATTGTCAATGGCAATGATATCGATGCTTTTATCCTCCTTAACGCCTTTAATGGTCATATAGGGTTTTTCCCATGAGGTGGTTTCATGATAAATCGGGATTGGGTTGAAGGTGCTGTAGGGATCGCAGGAAACATCTGCAACAATGCTTAAGCGGGCTTCCTGTTTCAGGTCTTCCTGGCGCAGAAAGGCCGGAACATGATCGGTGATAAAAGCGCAGTTGATGAGAATATCATGGGACAACAAGGCCGCTCGGTCAATATCATTGGCCCTCTTGCGGCCCCAGCAGGTAATCTTGGCGCCATGTTCTTCAAGAATTTTCACGGCGCCTCTTCCGCAGCGCCCACGGGCACCTATGATCAGAACCTTTGGTTTCTTTCCAGATATATTTGTGGATATAATGGTCTTCTTTAACTGGTCCGCACTGTTAAAGGGGGATAGGCCTTTGTCAAGATATGAGCTTTGCCCGGATTGCTGATTATGCCAATGAATAAGCGCCAGTGCCGCGCCCATATAACCGGCCCAAAAACCAAAGGCGACAACTCTGTCGCCGTTCTGATCAACCATATATTCTATGTCCAGGAGATTCCCGCCGCCGGCGGTAAAGCGGGATAACAGATCTTGCCACCCGGTCTGCGCCTTATAGGCATGGGCAAAATAGATATGGCTGTTCTTAAGCAGGTGAGGTTTGCCGGGCAGTTCTTTTAATCCAAGAATAATGGCTTTTTTCGGGGCCTTCACCCACGCGCCGCTTTCTGCCATACGGCATCCTGCATCGGCATAGGCGTGATCTGGTATAATGCGCCGGTCTGATTTCTCGACCACGACCTCATAACCGTCTTCGATGAGCACTAATGCCCCTTCGGGCAGAAGCGGGGTACGACGTTCAGTGGTGCGGCTTTCACTTCTCAACCAAATTATTTTTTTACGCATTTTTACGCGGCCATATTTGTTTCAACCCTTTGCATTATAACTTTAAATATGTCGAAAAGAAGCAGGCAAATTGGTAGATTTACCGTTAAACTGCTTGTATTATGGTTATTTTTTAGGTCAATATGTCGAGTGTACGGCATTTCTGTGCATAGGATAAAGCCAACAAGTCTATTGCCCGGAATTTGGGGATCATGGCCGGAACGGTTAAGGTATATATCGCGGTAACTTTAGAGACATTAAAGGCAAAAAATAGAACGCAGGCCGTGACAATTGCGTAGAATATCAAAATCCTGTGACAGGATGATCCCGTTACATGATGATCATTGACAGCCCTCAGTCTGAAACGGCGAACAGGTCACTGGGCCATATACCGTTCGAAGGCCCCTTGAATGAAACAGGCCAAAAACGCTGGTATGGCCTTCGCTTGGGAAAACCTCTGTTTTCAAAGAGAAGCCGGATAGGGGTTTGCTGTGCAACAAAGCATCCATTTTATAGACATTGGAAACATAATTCCTGCCCGGCTGCGAAATTTCCTCCTGGCCACCGACAGACATATATACCTCAGCATTTAAAGCCGTGTGATTTTCAAGGAATTTTCTGGCCTGGGAAAAGGTTATCTCGTTGTCCCACCAGAGTGCCGGGCTGCCGATGACATATCGGTTGAATGTATCCGGTTGATGAAATAAAACATAAAGACCAAACAGGCCGCCAAATGAAATGCCAAAATAGCCGCTTTCCTCGGGGATAGTCTGGTAGTTTGTATTGATGAATGGCTTGAGTTCTTGTTGTATGAAAGCCAGAAATTCAGGCGCCCCGCCGGTTTTCTTGCCGGTTTCGACCTCAACAATACCCTCGATGGGGATGGGATATCGCATTTGCGCAATGGTGCTGGGCGTTAGGTCACGCTGCCGCAGGTAAAGCGAATGAAAAACCGTATCAACGGGATAGCCGATACCGACGACAATAAACCGGGGCAATTCACCTGACGTCTGCATGGTGCGGGTGATCTGCGAAATCGGAATGCTGCCGTTCGCATCCGTCATATAAAGAACCGGGAATTTTTCCGACCCGTCTATCCGGCTCACGGGCAGCATGACATGGATTTCATAGGTTTGTCCGGTGATTTTTGAGGCCAACTTATGGGTCTTGATTGGCGGAAAGTGGTGGGACGCGGTGGTTTTCCCTGGCTCAGTGTCCGGCGTTTGCCTTTGTTCACCTATCAGTATGGGGCGGTACGCGCCGGTCTTGTTTTTCGCAGCGTCTTCGGCATGGCTCATGGGCAACGGGCTGAATAGAATCAAGAGAATAATCAGCGTGATAAACCCCTTAATATTGTTGGTCATAGCCTGTAAAGGTGCCTTATATTTCAGGTGATGTTTTATGGTCATGCCCTTTATCTCCTGTCCTAATTGTCATCTGTATGCTTTAATTATATCATCTGCTCTCGGTGTTGTCATGACGGAGAATACCTAGGGTCAGGCCCTAGAAGGGGTAAAAAGACTAATCTGAGTAATTCTCGCTATTGCCCTCATGGCTCTGGCCGTATCAAATAATCGTTTATTATTGGTGAGTAGCGCAGATAGAGGAAGAGGACCATGCCCAATTTATTATCATTCGGACAGCCGCCAGGGGCCATTATGCAGGTTGCTTATGTGGTTGAGGATATCGAAAAAGCCATGAAACACTGGACTGAGAAGCTGGGCGTTGGCCCGTTTTTTCTGTTCGAGCATTTTGAACTTGAAGATTATCGTTACCGGGGAAAGCCGGGTGATCTTGATATAACGCTTGCTTTGGGTTTTTCCGGTTCGATGTGTTTCGAATTGATTGTCCAGCATAGCAAAAGCCCTTCTGTATATACAGATGTGGTTGAAAGCAGAGGCTATGGATTTCACCATTGGGCAGTTTCCACGACCCGTTTTGATGAAGATCTGGCACGCTATGCGGCATCGGGAAATGATGAAGTCCTCTATGGCCGAGTGGCGGCTGTGAATGCGCGGGCAGCCTATGTTGATACGATGGCTGAATTAGGGGCGATGATAGAGCTCATTGAAATTAATCCGGCTGTTGAGGGCTTTTTTTCTGTGGTAAAAGAACCTTCTATAGACTGGAACGGTAAAGATCCGGTGCGTGTATTGGGCTAGATGCCGCGCCGGCCAAAATGAATAGTTTTAAATCCGTACTGACTAAACGCGGTAATATTAATGTAGGGACATATGAAATGCTTGATAAACAAGTCGAAAAACTGCTGGCAGATATGAGCGCGGCTGGCGGGCCTGCTTTGCATGAAATGCCGGTGGCGGTGGCACGGGAGGCTATAGCGGCAATCAGTGATGCCCTGGGTTATAAAGACACCCATATTTTTGCGACTGAAGATCGGGAGGTGCCGGGGCCGGCCGGGCCTATTCCGGTTCGTATTTATTGGCCTCATGAAGTCTCGTCGGATCAGACCATACCCATATTATTATTTTACCACGGGGGCGGTTTTGCTATTGGTGACATAGAAACGCATGATTCCGTCACGCGGTATTTATGTGAAAAAGCACAGGTCATTGTTATTTCAGTAGATTATCGCCGCGCGCCGGAGAATCCTTTTCCAGCGGGCGTTGAAGATTGTTATGCGGCGCTTGATTGGGTCAGCCGAAATGCGGAAGACCTTGGTGGGGACGCCGCGCGCATAGCGGTTGCCGGTGACAGTGCGGGCGGTAATTTAGCCGCCGCCGTCTCTTTGATGACCAAAGAGAAAAAAACCAAAGAGAAAAAAACCAAAGAGAAAAAAACCAGAGAGAAAAAAGCACCAGAAATTAAATTACAGCTTCTGATCTACCCCTGCGTGGATATGTTGCTTGAGGTTAATTATCCGTCCTACGCTGATTTTGGCGGCGGGGCGTATTTTCTGGGGCTGGCAGATATGAAATGGATTCGCGGAATGTATTTCGATAAGGATGAAGATGCACAAGACATGAGGGCCTCTCCCATGTTATGTGCGGATCTTTCAAATTTACCGCCGGCACTGGTGATAACAGCAGGCTATGACCCTTTATGTGATCAGGGGAAACACTATGCAGATAGATTACGGGAAGCCGGCGTGATGACAGAATTTCAATGTTTCTCAGGGGCGATACATGGATTTTTAAATTTTTCGGGTGTATTGGATGTGGGCGTGGCGGGCATGGACCGGCTTGTTAAGGCTATGAATGACCATCTGAAATAAGGGCTAAATTAAAATGAGTATTTTCCGCTATGGCTGATTTCCTGAGACTATGACTAACTGTAGTAATGAATATGAGAAGTGCATAATTATAAGTGTAAAATTTATCAAGGGAGATAGACATGATGAGAAAAAATATGAACACAATCAATATGCCCGCTTACCATAAACAGCTGCGCCAGACCAGCAGTTGTATGGTGCTTGCCGCGCTAATGACGGGTACGTCTGCGTATGCCGCCGATGAAGCCGTCGCGCCGGAGGAGGCAACTTTCGCCATCGAGGAAATCATGGTAACGGCCCGTAAAAGGGCGGAAAGCGTTCAGGAAACACCGATTGCCATTACGGCATTATCAGCGGGACAGCTTGAAAAGAGAAGCCTGACCAATCTGATGGAGATTGGGGCCTATATCCCCAATGTGGTGATGAACAATTCCCCCAGCAGTAGCGGCGGCGGGAATAATTCACAGATTTATATTCGCGGTATTGGCCAAAGCGATTTCCTTTTTACAACTGATCCCGGCATTGGTATTTATGTGGATGGTGTCTACCATCCCAGAACTCTTGGCGGTGTTATGGATTTACTTGACCTTGAGCGGGTTGAGGTTCTGCGCGGCCCGCAAGGAACATTATTCGGTAAAAACACCATTGGCGGGGCGATTGCCCTGACCTCTCAAAAACCTGCGGGTGACGGAACGGGTTACCTTGAAGTGACAACAGGAAGATTTGACAGGCTGGACATTAGGGGTAGTTTTGATGTTGCCCTGAGCGATACGCTGGCCATGAAAGCGTCCATGTCCAGCAAAAATCGCGATGGTCATGGCAAGCGTCTGGAATTTGGGACAGATAAGGTGCTTGATACATCGGGTGACGAGAATGCCACTTCGGCCCGTATCGCGCTGCGCTGGACTCCCTCCGAGGATGTGACGGTTGATTTTACCGGAGATTACACAAGAGAGCGGGAAAAGGGCGTGCCCGTTGTGCTGGCTTTCTTTGATGATAACGGGGCCCAATTTGCAGGTCTCGCCGGTTTGTGGAATGCTATTGTTGGCGGACCCGCCGGTCAGACCATGAGCAGCGATTTCATCATCGGCAATGGGAACCGGTATGATTCCTATGCCACCGGCGGCAACATCAATACGCTGGATGCCTATGGTATGAGCATGGATGTCGACTGGGCGATTAATGATAGCCTCTCTCTCAGGTCAATCACCGCCTACCGGCAGATGGAAGCTTTTTTCAACAGTGATACCGATGGTTCTCCTTTACAATATGTGGAAACAGATCAGGCTCAGGATCAAAATCAGATCAGTCAGGAATTTCAGCTGATTGGGACGTCTTTTGACGATAAACTGGACTGGGTCGTGGGGGCTTTCTATTTTGATGAATTTGGCCGCGATGACAATAAGGTCAGACTGGCCTCAGGATTATTTAATGCGCTGGAAGGGTTGCCTGGTACACTTGCCTGCCTGCCCCCTACGCCTGACCTTGTAGTGCCTTGTGGTGTTGATCCTTTCTTTTTGACGGGCGTTGTCCCTGGCGGGCCCGGTAACTCGGCAAATGTTGGACTTGATCTTGATCTGAATGTTTTTAACGAGATTGATATCAAGAGTTATGCTGTCTTTACGCAGGGGACATATCAGGTATCGGATAAAATCAGCATCACCGGCGGCGTGCGTTATTCCTACGAAGAGAAAGATTATTTTCTTAATCACACCCGCGAAAATTCCGGTGCCGTCATTATCGGAAATCATACGATCTCGGAAAGCTGGAGCTCATTTACCCCAATGGGCAGCATTGATTATAAAATCAATGAAGATGCGCTTGTCTATGCCTCAGTGACAAAAGGCTTCAAAAGCGGCGGTTTTAACGGTCGCCCGATCAGTGCTACTGCTGTTAGCTCCTTTGATCCGGAATCAGTTCTGTCTTATGAGATTGGCTTCAAAACGGACTGGTATGATAATCGCCTGCGTTTGAATGGCGCGGTCTTTCACGCCAATTATACCGATATGCAGCTTGGCAGCATCAGTGCCAATGCAAATGGTATTCTGGAGCTTCGGATACAAAATGCCGGTAAGGCCAAAATCAAGGGCTTTGAGCTCGAATTACAGGCCCGGCCAGTCGCTAATCTCGATATCATCGGCAGTCTTGGTTATGTTGATTTTGAGATCACCGAACTTGACGCCGGCGTAGAGGATTTTGATATAAATGCCCGGGCCATGAAAACGCCGGAATGGAACTTCTCTCTGGGCGCACAATATACTGTGGAGATAGACAACAGTAATCAGGTTTCCCTTCGCGGAGACTGGACATATCAAAGCGAAACCGAGCAGAATGTACAAAATACGGAATTTATCAGGTCACCTGGTTACGGCCTGCTGAATACCCGCCTTACTTATGAAAATCTTGATAACAACTGGGAAGTTGCCCTGTTTGTAACCAACCTTACGGATAAGGCGTATATTACAAACGGCTACCAGACCTTGACCAGTTTCGGTACGGCGAACGTGTCGTATGGCCGCCCGCGTGAGTGGGGGCTGACAGTTAAGAAAAGATTCTAGGAGCATTCTGGACTATTTTTATCCAAGCCGGGCAGGAAATTTTATAGTCTTGCCCGGCTTTTTTTATGGTCTCTGGGTTTTTATGGTCCAAGTATTTTTTATTATTTAAAGGCTTTTTCTGCGCGCGCGGTGACTTGTTAAACCGGATTGCCCATGAGGTGACCTTGCGGGGCAGCCTTAATCTTCAAACCGGGCAATGGTCGGCCTCCAGCATGGCCAGCGACGTTGTGAAGGCCGCAAAGCCATGAGGAAGATCAACGTTAAGTCAAATAAGGCCGGATATTGCTCTAATATGCCCGGTTGATGCAGAAATCCACAATACCGGTCAGGGCCTTGCGATAGTCGTCATCAGGGAAAATGGCGAGGGCATCTTTGGCGATGGCGCCGTAATGCCGCGCGCGTTCTACCGTGTCATGAAGGGCGTTATGGCTGGTCATTAGTTCAATGGCCCTGCTTAAATCATCATCATTCTGGTCGAGGTCTTCAATGGTACGGCGCCAGAATTTGCGTTCTTCATCACCGCCGCGCCGGAATGCCAGTACGATAGGCAGGGTGACCTTGCCTTCGCGAAAATCATCCCCCACGGATTTTCCGAGCGCGCCTTGCTCGGCAGAGAAATCCAGAACATCGTCAATTAGCTGAAATACGACCCCTAAATTTTTGCCATAGCTTTTCAACGCCTGTTGTTCCGCATCGGGTTTTTCCGCAATAACAGCCCCAATCTCGCAAGATGCGGCAAAAAGGGCGGCAGTTTTGGCCACGATCACCTGCATATAGGAATCTTCGGTGGTATCCATATTATTGGCCGTGGTGAGCTGCAGGACTTCGCCCTCGGCAATCACAGAAGAGGCATTGGACAAGATCGCCAGAACTTTCAGTGAGCCATCGGCGACCATCAATTCAAAAGATCGGCTAAACAGAAAGTCGCCCACCAAAACGCTGGCCTTATTACCCCATAGCTCATTGGCGGTTTCCAGCCCGCGTCTTAAGTCGCTTTCATCCACCACATCATCATGGAGCAATGTGGCCGAATGGATAAATTCAACGCAGGCCGCCAGTTCGGCATGGCGATTTCCTTCATAGCCGCACATACGGCTGGTAGCCAAGGTAAGCATGGGGCGTAATCTCTTGCCGCCGGAAGCAATCAAATGGCCAGCCAGCTGGGGAATTAACGGCACAGAACTTTGCATTTTAAGGAGAATAGTTTGATTGACCTTGACCATGTCATCTGCAACAAGTGCCTGTAATCGGGCGAGTGCTGTCTCTGCCTTGGCCTGTTCTTCTTCAAATGATATAACTACGCCCACTTTTAAAACCCTGTTTCTGAGACTGACTATAATATTTCTGAGGTACTAATTGTTTATTTCTTATGGTATTTCTTATGGCAAAATAGTCTTCTGAGGGTATAAAGGTCAAGGTAACTTGGTCAATCAATGGCATTTTTCAGATCAAATATAGGTCAAAAAAAAGTGATAGAAGTTTTTTCCACAGACAATAGTGTTCTTATTTCGCGTGTTTCTGCGCTTTTTGATGCCGAAGAGGTGCCTTTTGTTGTTTTGGGCAATCATGCCAGTTTGATGGGCGGCGGCATTCCGGGGATTGGTCAGAGGGTAATGGTGGGGGAAGAATATATCCCGAAAGCCATCCGATTGATTCGGGAAAACGGTCTTAAAGGTGATGTGGATTTCGTGGCGGGGCTGGAATAAGGGATATTGGGTGAAATGACGCAATCAGGAGAGGTTTCACTGGCAGGAGAGGTGTCACTGGCAGGGGCGGTATCACGGGATGATTTCCTGGGGGGAGCGATCAGGCTCTATCAGCCGGAGGAGGGCTACCGCATTGCAACTGATACTGTTTTTCTCGCGGCCAGTATACATTATCTTGAAGGGGACAGAATTCTGGATGTGGGGGCCGGCACGGGCGGCATCCTGAGTTGTCTTGTCGCGCGCACAAAAAACCAAATATCAGACAATATTTTTCACGGTATTGAATTGCAGCCGGCGTTATTGGACATGGCCCGGAAAAACAGTGTGGAAAATGATTTTGGAGAGATCATAGAATATTTTATGGGGGATATTGCCAGCCCGCCGTCTTCCTGCGCGCCGAACAGTTATCATCATGTGATCACGAACCCACCATATCTGAAAAAGAACGGGGCAACAGCTTCCCCCTATGAAACCAGGGCAGTGGCTCATATGGACAGTCATATTGAGCTGGGGCAATGGGTTCATTTCTGCCTTCGCATGATCAAACCACTCGGCCATTTAACGTTGGTACATCGGGCCGATAGATTGGATGATATTATCGCGGCCCTGCATGGCAAGGCCGGAGATATTATTGTTTATCCGCTTTGGTCGACAAAAGATAAGGATGCAAGACGGGTCATCATTCAGGCCAGAAAAGGCAGTAAAGGAAATATATCCTTGAAACCGGGCCTGATTGTGCATACATCAGACGGGGCATTTACGCAGCAGGCCGAAGAAATCCTGCGTTATGGCGCAGCCCTGAATATAACAAATTAAATGTGAAGATAAAAAATATGATGAAAAAAATTAAGCAGGTGCTCGCAAAAATTCCGGTGCCGTTTTTTCAAAATCCGGCGCCTGTTGTTGCTATCCTACCCTTGGAAGGGGTGATCGGATCGGGTAGCCGTTTTACGACGGCGCTTAATCTGGCAGGACTTGAGGACAGAATTAATCAGGCTTTTGATGTTTATAATGTCAAGGCAGTGGCACTGGCTATTAATTCGCCGGGCGGATCGCCGGTGCAAAGCGAACTGATTATGCGCCGCATACAGAGAATATCCAAAGAGAAGAAAGTTCCGGTCTACGCCTTTGCCGAGGATGTGGCGGCATCCGGCGGCTATCTTATTTCACTGGCGGCGGAAGAAATCTATGCTCATGAGGCCTCTATCGTTGGCAGTATCGGGGTGATTTCTGCTGGGTTTGGCTTTAGCAAGGCTATAGAAAAAATTGGCGTGGAACGGCGGGTTTATGCCGCTGGCGACAGTAAATCCATCCTTGACCCCTTCCAACCGGAAAAGGACAAGGATATTAAAATCCTAAAAGAGCTTCAGAAGGAAATACATGATTTCTTTAAGAATCTGGTGAAGGAACGCCGGGGTGATCGCCTGAAAGGCACGCAAAAAATTATGTTCTCAGGACAGTTCTGGGCCGGTAACGAAGCCATGAAACTGGGACTTGTGGATGGTATCGGCGATATTCATACCGTGATGAAAGAAAAACTGGGCGAGAAAACCAAGTTCAAACGCATCAAAGAAGAAAAAGGCTTCCTCAAAAGCTTGTTTGGGATGAGCGTTTCAAAGTCAAAAATTAGTGACGAAATTTTAACGACTTTGGAAAGCAGGTCTCTATGGGCGCGCTTTGGACTTTAAAGTCCATGGAATCAATCCTTGACGGACGGGGGTTGTCTGGGTAGTTTCCAGCTATAAAATGCTGCGCTTGCTAAGTGGTATAGGCAAAGAAAGAAAAATATCCGGATGGGTGGAGATTTGCGAAACGAAAATGCGTTCCAGACGCTTATTTTGAAATTACAGGCCTTTTGGGCAGAGCAAGGCTGCGTTATTTTACAGCCCTATGATCTTGAAATGGGGGCGGGGACTTTTCAGGCGGCATCGACTTTGCGCGCGCTTGGCGCCAAGCCATGGAAGGCAGCCTATGTGCAGCCGTGCCGCAGGCCGACCGATGGCCGCTACGGCGAAAATCCCAACAGATTACAGCATTATTATCAATTCCAGACCGTTCTGAAACCATCGCCGGATAATATTCAGGAGCTTTATCTGAAAAGCCTGGAGGTTCTCGGGATCAATGCGCTTGAACATGATATCCGTTTTGTGGAAGACGATTGGGAAAGCCCGACGCTGGGTGCGTGGGGCCTTGGATGGGAGGTTTGGTGTGACGGTATGGAGGTCAGTCAATTCACCTATTTTCAGCAGGTTGGCGGCTTTGACTGCAAGCCGGTCATGGGGGAACTCACCTACGGCTTGGAGCGGCTCGCCATGTATATTCAGGGCGTGGATAATGTTTATGATCTGGACTGGAATGGCCTGCCAAAAGATCAGGGTGGTGTTACATATGGTGATGTCTTCCTGCAGAATGAGAAAGAATTTTCCGCCTATAATTTTGAACTGGCCAATGTGGATCGTTTGTTTCAGCATTTTAAAGATGCCGAGGCGGAATGTACAGACATATTGGCTCAAGGCCAAAAAGATAAAAAATGGTATCCGTTGCCCGCCTATGACCAATGTATCAAGGCATCCCACATCTTTAATCTTCTGGATGCGTGCGGCGTGATTAGCGTCACCGAACGACAAGCCTATATCGGGCGGGTTCGGGCGCTGGCAAAGGCCTGTTGTAAGGCCTACCTGGTTTCTATTGGGGAGGGGGGTTGAGTGATGTCTGAATTTATACTTGAATTATTTTCCGAAGAAATCCCGGCCCGTATGCAGGCGAAGGCGGCAAGCGACCTGAAACATCTGGTCACGGCTAAATTAAAAGAAGCCGAGCTGGATTTTGAGCAGGCTGATGCTTATGTCACCCCGCGCAGGCTTTGCCTGCATATTGTCGGGCTTGCAGCTGTGCAGCCGGATGTGTCCGAGGAACGGCGCGGCCCGAGGGCCGATGCGCCGGAAAAGGCCATCGAAGGATTTTTGAAGGGCGCAGGTGTCACCCGTGACAAGACAGAAATCCGCGAAGAGAAAAAAGGCACCTTCTTCTATGCGGTGATTGAGAAAAAGGGGCGAAAAACATCGGAAGTTTTGGCAGAATTTTTGCCCGAGGTGATCCGCAACTTCCCATGGCCGAAATCACAGCGCTGGGGCGATAAAAAACTGCGCTGGGTTCGGCCTTTGCACGGCATTCTCTGCCTGATGAATGGTGCGGTGGTTGATTTTGATCTGGGCGAGGAGCTTAAAGCTGGCAATCAAACAAAGGGCCACCGTTTCTTGTCTCCTGAGACATTCGAGGTCACGTCCTTTGCCGATTATCATGGGAAATTAAGCGCGGCTCATGTGATGCTTTATCCCCATGACCGGAAAAAAACCATTCATGATACGGCGATGAAGCTTGCAAGTGATGCCGGGTTGCATCTGTTGAAAGACGAAGGGCTGCTCGATGAAGTGGTCGGCCTTGTGGAATATCCTGTTGTATTGATGGGTGAATTTGATGCGGAATTTTTGAATGTGCCGCAGGAGGCGCTGACAAGTGCCATGAAAAGCCACCAGAAATATTTCTCTGTCGTGGACGGCAACGGCAAGCTTGCCAATAAATTCATCTTTGTGTCCAACATGAAGGCCAAGTCCGGCGGCAAGAAAATCATTGACGGCAATGAGCGCGTCCTTCGCGCCCGCCTCGCCGACACCAAATTCTTCTGGGACCAAGATTTAAAAATCAAACTGGACGATCGCTTACCCGCCTTGAATAATATTGTGTTCCATGCAAGTCTTGGCACTGTAGGCGACAGAGTCGAAAGACTTGTCAGGTTAAGTGCCTATATTGCCGAAAAAATTGGTGCTGATGTGGATCAAGCCAAAAGGGCCGCACAGCTCTGTAAAGCTGATCTGGTATCTGGCATGGTTGGGGAGTTTGCTGACCTGCAAGGCTTGATGGGTAAATATTATGCTGAGAAACAGGGCGAAAGCCCTGAAGTCGCAAATGCCATCGCCGAACATTATTCCCCCAAGGGTCCGAATGATACCTGTCCATCTGACTTGGTTGCTGTCTCCGTTGCCTTGGCGGAAAAACTGGATTCTTTGGTTGGGTTCTTTGCCATTGATGAAAAACCAACAGGATCAAAAGATCCCTTTGCCCTAAGACGTGCTGCTCTGGGCGTAATCCGTTTAATTGTTGAGAATGGATTACGTATTTCATTAAACAATACTTTATTAGAAGAACTCGATTTTATTGCTCCAGTAGATGAGAGTGGTCGTCGATGGATTTGGGGATTAAAAATTGACGCTAAAGATCCAAAAGCCGATATTAAATTCTCTCCTCAGACTTTGGTAGATCAGGATAAAACTATTGCAGACCTCCTCGATTTCTTCGCAGACCGCCTTAAAGTTCATTTGAAAGAACAGGGTGTTCGTCCTGAATTGATTAAGGCGGTTTTATCTCTTGGCCGCGAAGACGATCTTGTGCGGCTGATTGCGCGGGTGGAGGCTTTGCAGAATTTCTTGTCCACTGACGAAGGCGGTAACCTGCTAGCGGGTTACAAACGCGCTGCTAATATCCTCAAAGCGGAAGAGAAAAAGGACGGCGCGATTACGGGCGCGGCCACTTCGGGAACGCTGCCGGAAGAGACTGAATTATTTGCGCGGCTGGAACAGGTATCTGCCGCAACAACCACAGCTATTGACCAAGAAAAATTCGAAGAAGCCATGAGCGCACTTGCCACATTGCGCTCAAGCATTGATGCTTTTTTTGATAAGGTCACGGTCAATAGTGATAATCCGGCTGAGCGGCAAAATCGCTTGGCTCTATTGGCACAAATTCGTTCTACCATGAATAAAATTGCCGATTTTTCTATGATAGAGGGTTAAGCTCCTTCAAAGCCAAAAGGGAATATTTATGACGGACTGGGTCTATACATTCGGGGACGGAAAAGCAGAAGGTGACGCCACAATGAAAAACCTTCTTGGCGGCAAGGGGGCAAATTTGGCGGAGATGTCCAACATTGGCTTGCCCGTCCCGCCTGGCTTTACCATTACCACGGGCGTTTGCACCTATTATTATGCCAATGAAGACACCTATCCATCTGATCTCAAGGTGCAGGTGGGGGCGGCCTTGGCTGAAGTTGAAAATACGGTCGGTGCCAAGTTTGGCGATGGGGATAACCCCTTGCTGGTATCCGTGCGGTCAGGTGCGCGTGTGTCCATGCCCGGCATGATGGACACAGTGCTTAACCTGGGTCTGAATGATGTCACGGTAGAAGGACTTGCCCGGCAAAGCGGGGATCCGCGTTTTGCCTATGACAGCTACCGCCGTTTCATTCAGATGTATTCCGATGTTGTATTGGGCGTTGATCATTATAATTTTGAAGAAATTCTGGAAATTCTTAAAGAAGAAAGAGGCTATGTTCTGGATACAGAGCTTAGTGCCGATGATTGGAAAGAGGTGGCACAGGCTTTCAAAAAAACAGCTGAGGATTCGCTCGGCTATCCTTTTCCGCAGGATGTGCATGAGCAGCTTTGGGGCGCAGTTGATGCTGTTTTTGGCTCATGGATGATTGACCGGGCGAAAACTTACCGCCGCATTCATAATATCTCCGGTGACTGGGGTACAGCGGTCAATGTACAGTCTATGGTCTTTGGCAATATGGGCGAGACCAGTGCTACGGGCGTGACCTTCACCCGCGATCCGTCTACGGGCGAAAATGCCTATTACGGTGAATATCTGATCAATGCGCAGGGCGAAGATGTGGTTGCAGGTATTCGCACGCCGCATAACCTGACCAAGGCCTCGCGGCTGAATGCGGGTTCCGATAAGCCATCCATGGAAGAGTCCATGCCGGTGGTATACCGGGAACTGGCCGATGTCTTTGTTAAGCTGGAAGCACATTACCGGGATATGCAGGATATTGAATTCACCGTGCAAAAAGGGAAATTGTGGATATTGCAGACAAGGTCCGGCAAACGTACCGCCAAGGCAGCCTTGAAAATTGCCGTGGATATGGCCGAGGATAACATTATTTCCACGCAGGAAGCCATTATGCGGGTGGAGCCGGCGGCTCTTGATCAATTGCTGCATCCGACCCTGGATCCGGCGGCGCCGAGGGATATTTTAACCCGTGGCCTGCCGGCTTCTCCCGGTGCTGCCGCCGGCATTGCGGTCTTTACCGCCAATGAGGCCGAGGCGCTGGCGAAAGAGGGACGTCAAGTCATTCTGGTGCGTCAGGAAACCAGCCCTGAGGATATCCACGGTATGCATGCGGCGACCGGCATCTTAACCAGCCGGGGCGGCATGACATCACATGCCGCGGTGGTGGCGCGCGGCATGGGCCGGCCCTGCGTTTCCGGTGCGGGTGCATTACAGATTGATATGGAAAATGAGACCATCTCAGTCATGGGCCGTAAAATTAACAGGCATGAGCTTCTGACCATTGATGGCAGTACGGGCGATGTGATGTACGGCGCAGTGGGGACCATTCAGCCGGAATTGAGCGGTGATTTCAGCAAGCTGATGAGCTGGGCCGATGATGTGCGGCAATTGAAAGTACGGGCCAATGCGGAAACCCCGCTGGATGCGCAAACCGCGCGGGAATTTGGGGCCGAAGGCATTGGCCTGTGTCGTACGGAACATATGTTCTTTGATGCGGAGCGGATCGTTGATGTGCGCCAGATGATTTTGGCCGAAGACAAAGCGGGCCGCAAAATTGCCCTTGCCAAATTATTGCCCGTTCAGAAGCAAGACTTTATCGAGCTGTTCACGATCATGCGCGGACTTCCGGTGACGGTGCGGCTTTTGGACCCGCCGCTTCATGAATTTCTGCCGCAACAACAGGCAGACTTTGCTTTGGTGGCCGAGGCGATGGGCAGTAGCATTGAAAAGCTTAAATTTCGGGCCGATGCCTTGCATGAAACAAATCCCATGCTGGGTCATCGGGGCTGCCGCCTCGGGATTTCTTATCCTGAGATATATGAAATGCAGGTCCGGGCTATTATTGAGGCCGCGATAGAAGTTTCGAAAGATGGCGGCGCGCCAATTGTGCCGGAAATCATGATCCCACTGGTGGGCAGCCGTAAGGAGCTGGCCATATTGAAAGAAAAAACTTCCGCTGTGGCAGAGGCGATCATTAAGGCTTCGGGGACGGCCCTTACCTATATGGTCGGCACCATGATTGAATTGCCCCGCGCGGCGTTGCAGGCCGGCGAGATTGCCCATGAAGCCGAATTTTTCAGCTTTGGCACCAATGACTTGACCCAAACCACCTTTGGCATCAGTCGCGATGACAGCGCGAGCTTTCTGGATGATTATATCCATGCGGGGATATTCGAACAGGACCCCTTTGTGACGATAGACAGGGACGGCGTGGGCGAGCTGGTCACAATCGCCGCACAGCGTGGACGCGAAACGCGCCCTGATATCAAGCTTGGCATTTGCGGCGAACATGGCGGTGATCCGGCCTCTGTTGAATTTTGTCACAGCCTTGGCCTTGATTACGTTTCCTGTTCACCTTACCGTGTGCCGATTGCCCGTTTGGCGGCTGCTCAAGCGAAATTAAAAGAGCGAAGTTGAAAGAATAGAATATGGACAAGAATGTCACCGTCAGATGGGCCGGGAAAATGACCTTTATCGGCGAAGCCCGGTCGGGCAATATCGTCACCATGGATGCCGGTGCGGATAATGGGGGTCTTGGCCTTGGTCATAGCCCTATGGATTTACTGCTTATGGGGGCGGGGGGCTGTGCGTCTATTGATGTGGTGATGATCTTGAAAAAGGGCCGCAATGACATTACCGATTGCACCGTACAGGTATCCGGTAAGCGCGCCAGCGAGATACCAAGGATATATACAGATATTCAGATGCATTTTACCGTGACGGGATCGGGCCTAAAGAACGCGGCGGTGGAGAGGGCAGTAAAGCTGTCCATGGAAAAATATTGTTCCGCCTCCGCCACTCTCGCCAAAGCCGTCAACCTCACCTATGATTGGGACGTGGTTGAGACTTAAATAGGGCGTTATGTAAAAATATCAGGATACTGCCTCAGGCCATAATCAGTTCGAAAAATTGATGCGTATATCTCAGACTTTGATCCATTGATTTCGGGTTGGCGGCATTCACTTGAGACGCTATTGATTACCCACCGGTGCATCACAGGAGAGAGGAAAAATATTTGAAGTAGGCCAGGGCAAGGGCCACCTCTAAAATAAATCTTCTGATTTATAAGGTTTTTTGTTAGAGTGGCGGACAATAGGTTGTTTTCTATACTTTAAAACAATTTATGTGGGGTGGATTGAGGCGATATTTGGGGATTTCTTTCAATATATTGGTTATTGCTCTGATCATTAAGTGTTTGGTGGTGATGTGCTTAATCTTCCGTTTTTTCAAAAAAGGAGTAAGAAGAATGAATAAAAAAACGATATTATTAGCACCCGTATTGGCTCTTTTGGCATCGGGCTGTGCAAGTGTTATGAGTGGGACAGAACAAGATATTGCCGTGCATACGAATCCGGAAGGGGCGGAATGTATTTTGACCAGGGAGGACCAGGAATTAGCAAAAATTGTGACGCCGGATACTGTAAAGGTGAGTAAATTAAAACATGATATTTATGTAAATTGTTTAATGGATGGCTTTCATGAATCAAAAGCGCATATTAATTCAGGTACCCAAGGGTCAGTGTTTGGTAATATGATTCTTGGCGGTGGTATCGGTTGGGCGATTGATTCCGCGAGAGGCGCCGATAATAAATATGCTGATGTGGTCATTGTAACGATGGTTCCGTTGGCGCAGGCAGTACCGGAAGCCGTTAATATTGGTGTTGATGGCAAGGAGCTGGATCCGTCTGAAATGAAAGCCATGGAAGAAGCCGCAACTAAGGCATCTGAAGAAACAGGCGATGTCATTTCAGAAGATGCCACAAAAGGTGAAAATACAATAGAGCCTTCTGAGGTAATTGAAGATAACATGTCTTCTGCGGAAGATACAAAAATTGAAAAGTCGCAGGAAGAAAATAATGTAACTATGCCCGAGAAGCCGGGCAAAGTTGTTTCTGAAGAAACAGAGTCTGTTCAAAATCCCTAATTTAGATGGTTTTTTATAGCGGATGCAATGGCTCCTGAGATTCTCTCAGGGGCCATATTTGTGAATTTAAACCGTAAATGTGCCAATAATATTTTCTAGAAATAGAAATATTTTTTAGAAACATTAATGTTTTTTAGAAAGACTTGGTGTCGGACTTATCGATTAAGAACAGGATCACGCAGGCCTTCGACGGCACCCAGTATTTGGCCAATGAAATTGGTTGGTACGTTTAATTCTTCTAGCGTTTCTTTTAATAGGCTGCCGACAGTGTCAAAATGGCCGTCATTTAATCCTTTCTCCATGAGATGTGAATGGGAATCCCGCATATACTGGCTTGAGTTTTGCGCTTTCCCGCTCATCAACAATGTAAGGAATTTTTTCATTTTTCCTCTTTGTTGTTCATAGTCCATATTTTTGAAAAATGGGTCAAGTGATTCTGTCGTGGATATTTTAGTGTAGAATATATCAACTGCGGCATCTACGGCAGGTTGCCCGCCAATATCATCGTATAAAGTTGTCATAATTTACGCTTTCTATTAATCGTTTCAATAAATGTATTATTTAACTGAAAACATTAATAAAAAATGAAAAATAAATACTTTAGACAATCAACAGGTGTGTTTTCGGGTAGGTATATAGTTCAAATCCAGAGTAGTTTGTAAATAGATTTATGTATAGCTTGAGTTTTTTAAGATAATTTGCGCATTTTTGTAGTGAAAATTGGTCTGAGAGCGTGCCCATCCGTCGTCTATAATACAGCGTCAATAATCTGATCTCTTATATCCTGTGAATAACCCCTGTCATAAAGAAGGGGCAAGGCCGCCAATCTTTACCTTAAGCCGTATTCTAATTAAAGAAAGAGGGGCCTTATTTCAGAAAACTATCCACAAAATGCGCCAAGATAAAAATCACTTAAAGAGGGGGATGAACACAAGAAAGGATCCGCTGTATTATATACGGCGGATCCTAATATGTTATTTCTAGTAGAGTAAGCTATACTAGAAGTCTAAAGACCGTAGTCTTTAGTCGATGAGCTGAATACCAGCTGCGGCTTCTTTGCCTCTGTTTTCAGCGACATCATAGCTGATTTTTTGTCCGTCGTCGAGTTGACGAATGCCGGATTTTTCAAGTTCTGTAATATGTACGAATACGTCTTTTCCGCCATCATCAGGAGCGATGAAACCATATCCTTTGTTTGTATTAAACCATTTAACTGTACCAGTTGCCATTTTTAAGCTTCCTTAGTGTCTTTAAGTGTATATTTCCCGATTTTACTCGGATTTCAAGAGTTCGTATAAGTCCGGTATTGAAGCTCTAGAAACAGACAGTAGGAACCAGTCTAACGGACCAAACACCTCAATGAGGCTCTGCTTAAGATTATATATTATATCCTCAAAAAAGGAGAATCAACGTAACTCAATATATTCTTGTATGTTAGGTAATCTAAAAAATCAATCTAATATTGAAAATGTTGTTACGATTGATTTATATAGACGGCAGGTAAAGGCGGAAATTCATGTTGAAAAACAATGGTTTTTGTTTTCACACAGCGGCGTAACAATCGTCTTAGTTGATTGACTATTCTATTGTTGGGTGTTAGGTAACGGCATTAAACATTGGCCGTATATTTCTTGGCCGTATATAACTGGAAAAGAAAAATGCGTAAATTTGCGGATCTCGGCCTACGTGATGCCATCCTTCGTGCTGTGGAAGAGGGGGGCTACAAGGAAATGACGCCGATCCAATGTCAGGCTATTCCCAATATCTTAGAGGGAAAAGACCTGATTGCTATTGCTCAGACGGGCACAGGAAAAACGGCGGCTTTCTCCCTGCCAATCATTCAAATGTTGCTGAAGGGCGAAGGCAAACGTAATCCAAAAGTTGCCCGTTCCCTGATCCTTGCCCCGACGCGTGAGCTGGCTGTTCAGATTGCCGAGAATATTCGGGCTTACGCGCAATATCTTCATTTACGAATCGCGCTGGTTTACGGCGGCGCATCGTCCAAGCCACAAATTAAGTCCATGCAGCCGGGCGTGGATATTTTAATTGCGACCCCTGGCCGCCTGCTTGATTTAACCAATCAGGGTCACATTGATTTGTCTCAAGTTGAGTTTCTGGTTCTTGATGAGGCAGATAGAATGCTCGATATGGGCTTTATTCGTGACATTAAAAAAATCATTGCTTACCTTCCGAGGAAACGTCAAACGGTGATGTTCTCAGCGACCATGCCAAAGACAGTAGAGGCGCTCGCGAGCAATAATCTTCATAAGCCCGTTCGCGTTGAAGTTGATCCAGAGGCGACAACAGCGGAAAAGGTGGATCAATATGTTCTGATGGTTCCAAAGAGCCGTAAACGTGATTTGCTCATTCATGTGCTGAAGGATGAGAATATCAAGCGTCTGTTGGTTTTTACCCGTACAAAGCATGGGGCCAACCGGGTTGCGGTTCATCTTGCAAAGAATGGCGTCAGTTCCAGTGCCATTCACGGTAATAAATCTCAGAATGCCCGTCAAAAGGCACTGAATGAATTCCGCTCTGGCCAAATTAGGGCTCTCGTCGCAACTGATGTGGCGGCACGCGGTATTGATGTCGATGGCGTAACACATGTTATTAATTTTGATTTACCCAATGAGCCTGAAAGCTACGTTCATCGCATTGGCCGGACGGCACGTGCCGGGGCAACGGGAATATCATTATCATTCTGTGATCATGAAGAGCGGGGTTATTTGCGAGATATTGAAAAAATTATCCGCCAAAAAATTCCGTTAATGGTTGAGCAGCCTTTTCATTTCGAGGGCATTGGAATGGGCAGCGGGGACGGCGACGATGAGGACAGTAGAAATGATGCCAGAAAAGGTCCGCGGCGCGGTGGGCCAAGTCATGGTAAGAATTCTAGCAGACATAAACCTGGCCGCGGGGGTGGTCAATCTAAAGCCGGCGGCGGCAATGCCGGGGTAAACCAGAGAAAGGGCCGCCCTGCGAGCCGTAGTCGCTAAGGGATCACATAGCCTGTTGTCATTCAAATATGTTTTTTTCTGTATCTTCGGATTGGTATATCGTCATTCTTTTAAGCCGTAATGTTGCAGAAAAATACTAAGAGAAAAGAGATATGTCCCGGCGAGCCATGTTCAGGTAATTAAAGTATCTGGACTATAGGGCGGCTATTTTTTCCATTTTTGTGACTTTATCCTGTCGGATTCTTTGGCCTCTACCCAATGTGCCCCGCCATCTGTCTGTTCCTTTTTCCAAAAGGGCGCGTCCGTTTTAAGCCAGTCCATGATAAATTCTGCAGCTTCAAAGGCCGCTTCCCTATGGGCAGAAAGCGTAACAACCAGTGTGATTTGATCACCGGGATTTAGGGGGCCATAACGGTGGATAACGGTTCCGCCTTGCAGCGGCCAGCGTTTTTCTGCGGCTTTGCAGATGACTTCAAGCTGTTTTTCGGCCATGCCGGGGAAATGTTCTAAAGTCATTTTCTGAATTTTTTGTGATCCATGAAAATCCCGCACAAGGCCGGTGAAGGTGACAATGGCCCCAATATCCGTTCGTAGGCCGCTGATTTCAGCTATTTCTGCGGCAATATCAAAGTCATGCTCTTGAACGAGAACTTTCATGGAAGATTTTATCCCCCTGTCATCGGCGGGAAAAAGGCAATTTCGTCTTTATCAAAAATAACGTGATCGAAAGTTACGTAAATCTGGTTCACGGCAATTCGGATAAGGGTCTCATTTTCAAAAGCAGACTGATAGTTTTCACCCCGGGCGCGCAAATGATCAATTAACCCGCGTACATCTGAAATATGGTCAGGTAAAGATATCTGCTCAGAGGAACAGCCGATATTTTCCCTTATGCGGGCAAAATACTGCAATTCCATATCCTATGCCACCATATGGCGCAGGCCGGCTCTTAGGTAATCATAGCCCGTATAGAGCGTAAGAACGGCGGCAATCCACAAACAGATATTACCAATAAGCACGGCATTGATAACATTCGGTGATGCTTCGCCGACCAGTAAAAACCCAAGAGCGAAAATCTGCAGTGTCGTTTTCCATTTGGCAAGATAAGATACAGGAACACTCACTTTTATATCAGCAAGAAATTCTCTGAGGCCCGATACGGCGAATTCCCGGCATAAAATAACCACTGCGGCGATGACGGCCATCCCTTCAATTCTTTGAAAGGCAACCATCATAAGAAGCGTTGCTGCTATTAACAGCTTGTCTGCAATGGGATCCATGAATTTACCCAAAGCGGAGGTCAAATCATATTTGCGCGCAATATAGCCGTCTAAAAAATCCGTGATACCAGCAGCCGTGAAGATGGCAAAGCTTATCCAATAGGCCTTGTCCCCCGCAAGGTAAAATGAGCCAACGATCAAGGGGATCATTAGAATACGGGAAAATGTTAAAATATTAGCGAGATTATACATTGGTGAGTCTTGCTTGTCAGAGTAAGTCAATCTTCAGCCTGTAATTATAGGCGATCAATTTCATCTTGCAAGGGTGAATTGAGCCGGCAGGGTAATATTCTAAACATACTGAAATCAATTATTATCATGGAAATAATCGTAAATATTTTGGGCCAGTTGATGACTAATGCCTTTTACGGCTGAAAGGTCTGACAGGGCAGCCGCCGCCACAGCCTTGGCAGAGCCGAAATGAAGGAGCAAGGCCTTCTTACGGCTTGGGCCGATGCCGGGCAGATCATCCAATATGGACTTATGCATATTTTTGGCTCTTTGCAGCCGGTGGCCGCCAATGGCAAAGCGATGGGCCTCATCTCGCAGCCTTTGCAGAAAATAAAGTGCTGGGTCATTCAGAGGCATTTTAAAGGGCGGCATATCTGGCAGATAGAAATCTTCGCGCCCGGCATTGCGGTCTGCGCCCTTGGCAATGGCAACGAGTGATATGTCCTGAAGCCCTAAGTCATCCATGACTTGTTGAACCGCGGTCAGTTGTCCTTTGCCGCCGTCAATGATCACTAAATCCGGCCAGGTGGGGCTTGTGCGGTCGGGGTCTTCTTTTAATTGTCGCCTGAAGCGTCTGGTCATCACTTCACGCATCATGCCAAAATCATCGCCGGGCGTTATCTCTGTGGACTTGATAGTGAATTTCCGGTAGCTGGCTTTATGAAAACCCTCTGGCCCGGAAACCACCATGGCACCAATGGCGTTTGTGCCGGATATATGGCTGTTGTCATAAATTTCGATCCGGTTCAGGGGGGCATCCAGATTGAATTTGACGGCCACGCCCTCTAATAGCTTTTTCTGGGATGACTTTGCAGTCAAATGCCTTTCCAGTGCTTCCTGCGCGTTTTTCTCTGCCATGTTAATCAGATTAAGTTTATCGCCGCGCCGGGGCGTTTTAATCTTTACCCTATTGCCCGCTTTTATGGCCAGGGCTTCTTCCAAAAGGGCGCGCCCGGAGATGTCTCTGTTGGCTAATATCAGCTTCGGCGGCGGTTTGTTATCATAAAATTGCGAGATAAAGGCGGGCAATATATCTTCAATATTCTGGGCCTTATCGTGGCGGGGAAAATAAGCCTTGTTGCCCCAATTCTGCCCGGACCGAAAGAAAAATACCTGAATGCAGATTTGACCGGCCTGTTGAAACCCGGCGATGATATCGGCTTCTGTCACCTGTCCCTGATTAATATCCTGCCGGGATTGAACGGCGGCGAGGGCCTTTAATCTGTCTCTATATACGGCGGCTACCTCATAGGCCTTGTCAGAACTGGATTTTTCCATCTTATGGGTCAGGCTTTCCTTGATTACCTGACTTTTACCACATAGAAAATCATGGGCAGATTGCACCAGTTTCTGATATTCGGGCAGGGCTATTTTTTGAACGCAGGGCCCCGCGCAGCGCTTAATTTGATATAACAGGCAGGGGCGGGTGCGGGCATTGTAAACACTATCGGAACATGTTCTGAGTAAAAAGGCCTTTTGCAATATATGTAAGCTGTGATTGACGGCCTGTACTGAGGCAAAAGGGCCGAAATAATACCCATCATTTTTTTTTGCCCCGCGATGTTTCCTGACTTGCGGGGCCTCATGGGATGTATCAATGAGAATGTAAGGGAAGGATTTATCATCGCGCAGCAAGATATTATACAGGGGCTTTAATCGCTTAATCATATTTGCTTCGAGAAGAAGGGCTTCCACTTCTGTATGCGTGGTGACAAACTCCATTGATCGTGTTTCTGATACCATGCGGGCAATACGATAAGGAAGGCTGGTGAGATTAATGTAGTTGGCCACACGGCTTTTCAGATTTTTGGCCTTGCCCACGTAAAGAACTGTATCCTGGGCATTCATCATGCGATAAACCCCCGGTTTTCCCGGCAGATTCTTAACATAGTTTTTGATAATTTTAGGGCCTTCGGTCATTACTTTACCTGATTAAAAGGGTGTGTTGCCATCATGGGGAAATTTAGAAGTTTTCTCAATAAAAAAACAGTTAGAGTAATATCAGAAATCGCTTTTAGATAGCAAAAATCGTTAGGAATCAATGGTTAAAGGAAAGGAAAGAGATTCGGCAAAAAACTATCCACGATTCCTGTGGATAAGTTAGTGCATAACTTTTGAGGCCTTTATGTTAAAGGGCAGTATCATTGAGGTTAGAGCTATTTGCCTAAAAAATAGGCAATATAGGTAACCAATTGAAAAGTATGGAAAAAATCAAAGTCAAGACGCTTCTGAAAGAAAGTTCTAAGGAGATGTTATTGGGGGTCAAATAGCAATAAATCATGAAGTGGTTCTGTGCACAAGTGAAGGCCGAAAATCGGCTAACTATAGATAATTTCAGGTTAACCTTTTAATATTAAAGCCTGTTTAAGTGCGCAAAGGTGAATAAATGGCTACTTCCTATGACGTTCTATTTCTATGCCGACACTGGCTGTGTTTTTAAGAGCTTCCAGTTTTTCGATCCTTACTCTAACGCAGGAAACTCTTGGATCCTGCAGGTTCATTTCGGCAATATTTTCCGCTAAAGTTTCCACCAGATGGATATGTCCGGATTTGACAATTGTTTCAATGGCGCGCGCAATTTTCTCATAGCAGACAACATTGCTAATATCATCGTTCAAATCTGATGTGTTTTCGATAACGGAAAGATCCACATTGACCTGGATTTTCTGAGACTTGGCTTTTTCATGGTCATATATGCCGATGAAACAGTCCAGTATCAGGTCACGGATAAACACATGACGAACGGAGCGGGTGGCATCCGCAAATTTCATGGGGGTCAAATTACTTGTTTTCATATGCCAGAATTCCGATTGTTTCTTAAGTTTAAGAAAATATGGTCACACTAACCGATGAGGTTTGATTGTATACCAAGATACATTAAATAAGCCATATAAAGTAGGCAAAAGCCAAATCCTATCGGACGGCTGATTTTTATTTTCCCCATTGCAATGGGAACCAGTATCAATGAGGTGATGATTAAAAAGGGAAAGTCCAGTGTAAAAAACTGCTCTGGTACGGCAATGGGTGCCACCAGCGAAGTTATGCCCATTATGGCCAGAATATTAAAGAGATTACTGCCAATGATGTTGCCCATGGCGACATCCCCGTGGTTGTTACGCGCGGCCATGATAGAGGTTGTCAATTCAGGTAGAGATGTGCCGATGGCGATGATGGTCAAGCCAATAACGGCTTCAGAGATGCCCATCGTGCGGGCGATGACAATGGCACCATCCACCAGAATATGCGCCCCTAATACTAGGCCCGCCAATCCAAGAACAGTAATGATCACGGCTTTAGGTATGGGCATATCCAGTGATGATTCCGGGTCCACATCCTCTAATGCCCGTTCGGCAAATTCAATTTCGTGTTTCATGATTTTGCTATTTTTCCTGGCGCGCTGAACAGAAAAATAAAGAAATATTACGAGCAGGCCGACCATGATCAGGCCTTGCCATATATGAAACGGCCCGAAGAAAGCGAGCCCAACAAGTAAAATTGTTGCCAGCATCATGTAAATAAGACTGCGGTTAATTTCACTGTCGTTACAGGAAAAGGGGTAAAAGAGTGCCGGAATGCCGAGGACCAAAAGGACATTGGCGATATTGCTTCCGACAACATTTCCAAGGGCGATTTCAGCAACACCTGAGAGGGCCGCATCAATGCCAACGACAAGTTCAGGTGCCGAGGTACCAAAAGATACCACCGTAATGCCAATGATTAATTTGCTGATATGAAGTTTCTCGGCTATGGCGACTGAGCCTTCTACCAATTTGTCTCCGGCAATGACCAATAGGATAAGGCCGCCAATCACTGAAATATATTCCACAGTATTCCTTGAATTTTAAAGCGTGTATTTTCTTCGGCTAATGTAGTGAATTATATCCTATTTACAAGTATCTTTTTATTGTGTTTGAGCTGTTGTCATAATGGGAATAGTCGCGTTAGACAGTGTGATGGTCACGGGTAATTTTTCGCCTGGATCACCATCTTTTTGAAAAGATACAATGGGATCAGAATGAACTGTTATGTATTTGCCGGTTATAATTTCAACGGATTTATCCTGGGGTATCATATTGAAAATCATTTTCAGCGCATAACCCAATGCAGAAAATCGCCCCGTTTTTTTAAACAGGACAATATGGAATTCACGTTTTTCTAAATCAGCATCAGGGGCGCAGATATAACGCCCGCCGTAATATTTGCCTTTGGATATGATGACGGCACTGGCTTGTTGGACTGCGCCATCTATAGTCACCTGATATTTTACGGGTCGATAAAATATAATTTCTTTTAGAAACGACAGCGCGTAAGCTGCTTTGCCGATGGCTTTCTTTATTGACAAATTAACATTTAAAACGGTCTGAGCATCTGGGCCCATACTGACCATCAGGGAAAAATATTGCGCTTCGATTTTTCCAAGCCAACAGTGTTTTGGCGTGCCCTCCATAATTGCTTTGGATATGATGACGGGTGTTTCCGCAGGCAATATTTCTTTGGCTAATACATTTGCTGTTCCCAAAGGGATGATACCAAGGGGCAGGTTACAGGGATACAGCCCATTTAAAACTTCGTTGATCGTACCGTCTCCCCCTGCGGCACAAATTTTATGGTAGGGGCCATCCTTATATTTTTTGGCTATTTCGCGAGCATGCCCCGCATACGTCGTTTCCTTAATATCTATTTCCGCAGAAGCCGTCCGCAGCAGAGCAAGTGTTTGCGCGAATAAGCCCCTTTTTTTTTGGCCAGCGTGAGGGTTGTAGATGATCAGTATTTTTTGGTGGGTTACCATAGGTGAATATTCCTGAGCTTGCTTCTTATATATATTACGGCAAGAAGGCAGCAACTTACGTCAATTCTGACGATTATGGCCTGACGATCATGAACCAGATACAAAGCCTCATGATCGCCGGGCTGTCGGTAATCAAGCTCTATATTTCAGATAATAATTGTTTTACCTCATTAATCTGTGGAAAATCCGGGTCATCCTTAATCAGGCGGTCCAGGATTTTGCGGGCCTGTTCCTTTTGTTCATTCTTAATCAATGCCCGCGCTTTACCCAAGGTATATAAAGACCGGTTTTTGCGATCATTATTGGGTAATAGAGCCAAGGCCTGATTGAAATGATCAACGGCTTTTTCGGCCTGCCCCTGTTTCATCAGTACCTGAGCGAAAGTATCCACGATTGAGGGATTGTTGGGGGCCATATCCAGGGCTTTTTGGGCGTGATTCAGGGCTTTTTGATCTTCATTCTTGGCCAAAAAGATCATGGCCAGATTATTATGAGCATGCAGTTGAAGTCTATTGGGGGCCATTTCCGCCGAGGCAAGGATTGCCTGATAGTGTATTTCGGCATTCGTATTATCATTGTTACGCATGTAGAGATCGCCAAGAAACTGTTTCACTTCAAGGTTATTCGGATGTTTATCTGCCCATGTTTTGCTGACGGCGACGGCTTCACCTATTTGATTGTCATTGGCCAGATTACGGGCATAAAGCATATTAATGCTGCCATTTTCAGGATATTTCTTATATAAAGGTCCGAGAATACCAAGCGCCGCCTTGATGTTATCACGGGTGGTTTCCATCGTGGCTTGTATCATATCCTTCTGTAGGGCCATTTGCTCATCCTCCGGTTTCAGGTTGATGAGTATATTTTCTGCCTGATCAAATTTATCTGTAGCAATATATAATTTTGCCAAGTCTAATTTATTCGCCGTGTCATGGGGGGTAAGACGATCAATTTTTTCCAGGGTTGCGTGATATTTTGCCTGATTTCCCGTCAATAAATACCCCTGCATGAGATATTTTAAGGCTTGAATATTATTTGGGTTATTCAGCGAAAAGGGTTCAAGCATATTGACAGAGCTTTGCGATTGTCCATTTCTTAAATAAGCTTTACCGGAAATAATCTGGTATGAGGCCGTGGTTTTTACAGCATCCGGCAATCCCGCCAGAATATTCAGGGTTTGCTGTGGCTGGCCAAGCATGGTGTAATAATCCGCGAACAGCATCTTATTAAAACCGGGGGTTTTATCATTTTGAACGGCGTTATCGACGATCACTTTGACATCCTCGAACTTCTTATTCTCGACGAGGTCGCCAAGCAGTAATTTTCCCGAGCCAATATCGCCGGGGTCCAGTTCCAGAGCCTGCGCGGCAAGGCTCAGGGCTTTGTCTTGGTTCCCCTGAAATTTCTCAAAAATGGCGTAACGGGCCTTGACCTCCGCAACATCCGGGGCGACCTCCACGGCCGTGTCGAAATCCTGGCGAACCGCCTCATTATTTTTCAAAATACTTTGCAGAACCGCAGACATGATCCAGGGTTTGTAATCATCTGCGGCCGCTTCTTTATAGTGCGCGATATAGTCCGCTGCCCTGTCATATTGTTTGACCTGAAGCGCTTTATTGGCAAGGATATAGAGGTTTTGGCCCGGCGCCTTTTCAGCCGTCCCATCTTTCAGGGCTTGTTCCAGATTTTTAAAACCTTCCTCATAATTGCCCTGGGCGATCTGAAGCTGGCCAATATTATTTTGAAAGGATGAGACTTCCGGTGCCTGTAGGGCAAGCTTCTGATAGGCCTCAAGCGCGGCATCGGTTCTGCCGACTTTTGCTGAGGCGATGGCGACAAGGTTTAAGAGTTCGACATCTGTCTGTTCACCGACCGTTTGTCCGGCATCCTCAAGCAATTTGGCTGCCGCGATATTATCATCAAGCTTTAACTTGGTGGCGGCAAGCAGCTTCAGGGCCTGAATTGATCCGGTCCTGTGATAGAAGAGGCTTAATTTCTGGTGAGCATTCTCAAGATCATCCAGAAAGTAGGAACTGGCCCCATTAATGATCGTCGCTTCCAAATGGTCCGGTGACATGACAAGAACCGCGTCACTGAGTTTTTTGGCCGCATCATATTTTCTTTCCATCAGGGATATGTTGGAGAATAGATATTGCGCGCGCATATGCCCCGGATATTGCTTGGCGATGGGTTCAACCCATTCCCGGGCTTCTTCATAGTTGTTTTTGAGTATATAACTATAGCCAAGTTCCAGTCTATATTGGGGATACTGAGGGAATTTTTTGACCAGCCGGTTGTAGGTTTCCTGCGCTTGATCCAGCTTATCCTGCCGAATGAGCAATTCGCCTTTCACGGCAAGATTCTGTCTCTGGTCCTTGACGATGAGGTCGGCCTTATTCAGCCAGTCAAGGGCCTCATCCAATTCACCGTTTAAGGCGGTAATCCATGCCTTTGAGATCAGGACACGGGTACTGTTGGGATTGATCTGATAGGCTTGCTCGATATAATGCTCTGCCTTGTTCATATTATTGATGAAAAGCGTTGGGTTGGAACGGTCCCGCAGGGCAATATACGCCCGGCCGACAATTTCATGGATCAGTTCATTCTGGGAGCCCTGTTCAATTTCCTTCTCCAGCGTTTGAACAATCTTGGCGGCATTGCGTTGATAGAGCCAGGCTTCCGCAAGCTCATGTTTGATGAAATCACGATTATAACCAAGGGAAATGGCCTTGTTAAAGGCGATCTCGGCCGCCGATCCATCTTCCAGATCAAGAAAAATTTTACCCCGAAGCCGTTGTAATTCGGCATTTTGCGGGAAATGACGAATGCCGTTGGAAAGCTCAAGAATGGCAAGCCGGCTCTCGCCCGCGGCATGAGCCTCTGTCGCGACATCAACATATTCGGCTTCTGTGCGCAGGGTTGAGTCGCTGCAAGCTGCCAGAAACAAAGTGATTAAAATTAAGCTGGTAAGTTTTAGGCCAAACTTTAGGTCAAACTTTAGGTCAAAATTTAGGCCAAAATTTAGGCAAACAAAACTATCAGATAAGCCGTTTCTGGTGTTGAATAGCCTGCTGCAGATATTTAATGATGTCATTTTTCGTCCCAATGTTGCCGTTCGTTATATTTTATATAATAATATTTCTGCTTTGTTTACGCCTAAAATGTAAAGAAATAGATAAATACAGGGCTATTAGGGCAAATTTTTACCTGAAAAGCAAGGGTGTCAGTTTTCTTTACAACTTTTAAAAACTAAAATAAATCAATGAAAGCAGGTAGTTAAGGGTGGTTTTCGTCTATGGATCCGTCTATCATTATAAGTCAGTAGAAAAACTGTCGGAATTCTTTACAAATTGTATGTAGAATAAGAGCTGAGTTAAGAGATATTATAGGGATCTCTTGAAAAAACCGTTTGAAATTAGTATGTTATATTTCTTGGCACGGTGGTTGCATAGTAAGCTGCGAGAATTGAAACAATATTCTCGAGTTAGTTTGAGAAATATGTTTTGCAACAATTATATGGAGAAATATAATGAAAAAGAAAATTTTAAGCACATTGCTGGCCGGTGCCGCAATTGCGACAATGGGTGTAACAAGTGCATCAGCCAACACACTGGATGCAATTTCAGGGGACCTTAAGTTTCAGTTCGATGGCTGGAGTGCGTCACAAACACAGTATAGCGCGAATTGTAACAGTGCCCTTGATTGTGATTCTAAATCAATCGGAGGACCAGCTGCAGCGGGTGCGAATGGCGATGACGATGCTTGGGGATTTGCCAATGTAAACGTTATTACTGATTCATCCCCTATACCAGCATGGACTGCAGGTACTGATGGTGATATATTGTTAACCTATTTCCATGGATTTCGTGATGTTTCCGTAGTGACAACTGGCACGGATACTGTTTTTGCTTCTACAGGCGGTGTTGTCGATATTTATCGCATTGACGTGGCATTATACACTGATGTTATTGATGCTATGAATGTTGTCGGGGCTGATCAGCAGGATCTTGAAGATATACTTGCACTCGCGGGATATGAATTATATTTACATCTTGAGTTTTTTGGCGACTGCGGTGCTGTTGCAGGTGCATCATTCTGTAGTAACTTTGATACAGATATTGGCGAGTTTGGTAAAGGAAGTTCAAACGGTACAGCCAAGGTGGAATTTCCAGGTGGAAGTGCAGAGTCCAAATATCCGGATGATTTTCTATTCACACAAGATACTGAATCATGTGTAAGTCTGTTTGATGGTGTGACACGTAATGGTGATTGTAGCGAAGTAGAAGACAATGATACCTTTATCCTTAATGTAAGAGGTGGTGAGGCCACGACGACAGTACTTCCTGAGCCGGGCGCACTTGGTCTTCTTGGACTTGGTCTTGTCGGAATGGGTCTTTTGGGCCGTCGCCGGAAAGCCTAAGGCAAATATTGCCTAAGACAGATATTTAAAGCCTGATATATTACGATCAGAGGCTTGAAAAAAATAGAAAAAGGGATGGTTTAAGACCATCCCTTTTTTTTGTGCTTTTGGTTCTTGTTTCTGGTTTCTTTGTTTTGGGTGTTTTGGGTGTTTTGGGTGTTTTGTTTTTTTGTTGGTAGTCTGGGAACATGATCATTAAAGGCCCCCACAAATTGCCGTGAAATAATGACCTGAAAAAAATATTATCCTTGTCTTATCCTGTAAAACCTCCCTAAACTGAGGGCATAAGTAAAAATAAAATAGGGATTTTGTTGTGTCTGGGAATATGCTTCATCTGCTGCGTAGCAAGCGGTTTGCACCGTTATTCATCACGCAATTTATGGGGGCGTTTAATGATAATCTGTTTAAGAATGCTTTAGTGTTCCTGATCACCTATAAAATTGCCATTGATCAGGGTTGGGATAATGCCGCGGTCATTGTTCCTTTGGCCGGGGGCGTATTCATTGCCCCCTTCTTTTTATTTTCATCCCTTGCCGGGCAATTGTCTGACAAGTTTGAGAAATCCAAACTGATCCGGATTATAAAATTCGTTGAAATTCTGCTGATGGTCCTGGCTTCCTACGGTTTTTATAAGCAGGATGTGACCATATTAATGGTGATGCTTTTCCTTATGGGCAGTCAATCCGCTTTTTTCGGACCGCTGAAATATAGTATTCTGCCCGAACATCTGAAGAAGAAAGAATTAATCGGCGGTAATGCCTTGATCGAAATGGGCACGTTTTTATCGATTATTATGGGGCTGGTTGTCGGGGGGATTTTAATCTTGGCCGAGAATGGCATTTTTATCATTTCAGCCATTGTCATCATGATTGCGGTCATTGGTTTTATCGCCAGTTTTTCCATTCCGAAAACAATAGCGGCTGATGCCGGCCTTAAGATTAATTTTAATATTGTTCAGGAAACCATGCATATCATTAAGGATTCGCGTCAGGATTGGCGCATTTTTATGTCGATTATGGGGATTTCCTGGTTCTGGTTTTTTGGGGTTTCTTTCCTTGCCCAATTTCCCACATACAGCCGGGATGTGATCGGCGCGGATGAGGGGGTCGGCACGCTGTTCAACTGTGCCTTTTCTGTTGGGATAGGCCTGGGGTCTTTTTTCTGTGAACGGTTGTTAAAGGGGAAAATTCACGCGCTTTACGTCCCGGGCGCGGCAATTTTGATGACCTTTTTCAGCATAGATTTATATTTTGCCAGTCAGCATGTCATCGGCGGCAGCAGCGATGCTTTGATGACTGTCGGACAATTTATCTCCTATTGGTCGAATATTCGTATTGTGATTGATTTGGTGATGATTGCGGTATTTGGCGGGATTTATATCGTCCCCCTATATGCCATCGTTCAGGACCGAAGCCCTGCGGCAAAACGCGCCCGTATGATTGCCGGCATCAATATTTTCAACGCGCTGTTTATGACCGTATCCGCCGTTGGCAGCGCATTACTGATCAGCAGTGGCTATAGTATTCCGGAAGTTTTCCTGATTGTCGCCATTATGAATGCTTTTGTCGCCGTATATATTTGTAAAATGCTGCCGGAGGAATTGATACGCTCTATCACCCGCACAATATTCCGGCTTTTATACAGGGTTGAGGTGCATGGCCTTGAAAATTATGAAAATGCAGGGAAAAAGCTGGTGATCGTCGCGAACCATACATCACTTTTGGATGGGGCCTTGCTCGGCGCATTTCTGCCCCATAAATTAAGCTTTGCGATTAATACCCATATTGCCAGAAAATGGTGGGTGAAGCCGGCCTATGCCTTTATTAATTTATTGCCCCTTGATCCGGCCAACCCTATGGCGGCGAAAAGCATGATTGATGAGGTGAAAAAAGGCCGGCGGGTGGTGATTTTCCCGGAAGGGCGGTTGACGGTAACCGGCGCCCTGATGAAAATCTATGAGGGGCCGGGGACAATAGCTAATTTAGCCGGGGCGCCGATCCTGCCCATCAAGATTACTGGCGCGCAATTCTCCCTGTTTTCACGGCTGAAAGGCAAACTCAGACTCCGCCTGTTTCCGAAAATCACGATTACCATTTTGCCGCCGGTCAGCATGTCTTTGCCGCAGAATATTACAGGCAAAAAGGGCCGTATAATTCTGAGAGAAAAGCTCTATGATGTCATGTCCGACATGATGTTTGAGACCAGTGAGCGCCATAAGACCATTTTTCAGTCCCTGCTGGATTCCCGGGCCACCCATGGCGGCCAGCATTTCGTGTTGGAGGATGTCGACCGTAATCCCATGAATTATAATAGATTGATTTTGGGCTGTTACATTTTGGGGCGCCATATTGCCCAGCGGGTGAAAGAACGGGAAATCGTTGGCCTGATGTTGCCCAACACCAATGGTTGTGTCGTGACATTCTTTGCCTTGCAGCTGTATAATCGGGTTCCGGCTATGATTAATTTTTCGGCGGGTGTCGTCAATATCAGGTCTGCCTGCCAAGTGGCAAAGATATCCCGGGTTTTAACCAGCAGGCGTTTTATTGAATTAGGCGGCTTGGAAGATGTTATCTCAGGATTGAAAGATCAGGTTGAATTTATCTATTTGGAAGATATCCGAGAAGAAATTGGCCTTATTTCTAAAATTTATGGCATGGTCGCCTGCCGTTTCCCGGGATTTTTCTATCACAGGATGGTTAAAGAAAGAAACGCGGATGATACAGCGGTTGTCCTGTTCACGTCAGGATCAGAGGGCGTTCCAAAGGGGGTGGCATTGAGCCATTTGAACCTCCAATCCAACCGGTATCAGATTGCCGCTCGGGTTGATTTTAATCCGTCGGATATTTTATTTAATGCCTTGCCTATTTTTCATTGTTTTGGGTTGACCGGTGGCTTGTTATTGCCGCTGCTGGCCGGGATTAAAACATTTCTGTATCCCTCACCATTGCATTATAAAATTGTGCCGGAACTCGTCTATGATTCCAATGCCACCATCATGTTTGGAACGGATACATTCCTGAGCGGTTATGCCCGTTTTGCCAATGCCTATGATTTCTACAGTATGCGATATATTTTCGCCGGGGCAGAGCGTCTCAGGCCGGAAACAAAGCTTGCCTGGGCAGAAAAATTTGGCGTTCGGGTTTTTGAAGGTTACGGCGCGACAGAAACGGCCCCGGTAATTGCGGTAAATACCCCAATGCATAATAAAACCGGCACCGTGGGCAAAATGCTGCCCAATATTGACCATAAGCTGATTCCGGTGCCGGGTATTGAAACAGGTGGTAAATTAATCGTGCGCGGTCCCAATGTGATGCGGGGCTATTTTCTCGCGGGTAATCCCGGTGAACTGGTGCCGCTGGAAGACGGTTGGTATGATACGGGAGATATTGTCGAGATTGACGATGAAGGCTATGTCACAATCAAAGGGCGTGCCAAGAGATTTGCCAAAATTGCCGGAGAGATGGTGTCATTGACAGCCGTCGAAGCCCTGGCCGCCTCACTTTGGCCCGATGATTTACACGCGGCGGTGTCTGTTGCAGATCAGAGAAAGGGTGAGCAAATCATTCTGCTGACGGACAGTGAAACGGCAGATCGGAAGGTGTTAATGCAAAAGATTAAAGCAGAGGGTCATTCTGATTTGATGCTGCCGAAACAAGTCTTGAAAGTGGATGATCTTCCCGTTCTGGCGACAGGTAAAATAGATTATATGGCTGCTGGCAAGCGCGTAGAAGCCCTCTTGCTATAATGATCTGTGGGTCCGGCACCTCGTTTGACCCTGTCAATCAGACTGTCATTAACATATCTGTTAAATCAGAGAATATGTCAGGTAAGATGCCGGAGAACAGATAGTATTTACGCTCTACTTGCCGCTGCTATGTCGCTGAGGAATGTATCAACAGAGTCTTTCAATGTGAATGAATTTTCGGTCATGTTTTTAGCCGTTTCCAGGACATTGGATGAGGCTTCAAGTGTATGACCGGAGCCCTCTGACACTTTTATGATAATGTCAGTGACACTCTGGGCACTTTTTGACACGGCCTGAATGCTATTGGAAATTTCATTGGTGGCGGCTTGTTGTTCATGAACGGCTGCAGCGGTAGATGACGCATATTCGGCGGACTGCTCGACGGCGGTGCAGATATTCGTGATGGATGCTGATGCCTGTTCAGTTCTTTTTTGAACCGATTGAATTTGTTCATAGATATTCTGTGTGGCATCACTTGTTTGGCTGGCCAGATTTTTAACCTCGGAGGCAACAACAGCAAAACCTTTTCCGGCTTCGCCGGCACGTGCCGCTTCAATGGTGGCGTTAAGGGCAAGCAGGTTCGTTTGCTCGGCGATATCATTAATCAGGCTCACGACTTCTGAGATGCTTTGTGAAGCCTGTTCCAGATCATTCATGTTTTTGGTGGTGTTTTTCGCGACTGTAAGGGCATCCTGAGCCACCTTATTGGATTTTTCCATCTGATTGGATATTTCCTGAATAGAAGCGGTCATTTCTTCGGTCGCACTGGCAACGGTTTGTACATTATGGGACATTTCTGCCGCGACATTCTCGACCTCTGATGATTGAGCGTTAATGTTAGAAGCGGTTGATGTCATGCCTTGGGCTGTGCTTTCCAATTTACTGGAAGCAGAAGAGACAAATGTGAGAACCTGACCGATTTTACCTTCGAATGTGGTCACTAAGGCCTGCATTGCGGCCGCTGTTTTAGCGGCCTTTTTGCTCTCTTCTTGCTCTTTCAAATGGACTGCGGTGCGTTTTTCTTCTTCTTCCTTTTGGCGTTTTTCTTTTTCCTTCTGTTGGGCGATTTCTGTACGCTTGATATTTTCACGCGTTTCGACAGCTTCTATCAGGCTGCCTTGGAGGCTGGATAATCCAATGGCCATTTGGCCAATCTCGGTATTGGCAGGATACTGCTGAATTTCTTTGTCCAATTCGTCGTTTTTAAGGCTTTGTATGGCGGTTGTCATCTGGTCGACCGGGATAATGATTGACCGGGCTATCAAGTAAGCTGTGATGCTGACAATGGCCAGAATAATCAATGAAAGAATTGAGATTAAAAATATTGTTGTATTCTCAGCTTCTTCCACATAGATAATAGCATTATTCGTGAAGCCTGCGATCTCCGAGAGCGCCTTTTCCAGTTCGTGAGAGATAGTATCTTCCAGTATTTCAATATTGTGAACGGTCTCTATGTCTGGCTGAAGGTTATTATTGTCTATGTTGTGAAAAATATTCACTACGGCGGCCTTATATTTTTTATGTTGGTCGGTTATTTTTTCAAGTGATGAGGACAGGGCGGAAAATTCTTTTTTTGTATCTTCATTGTGCGCATTCTTTGAAAATGCGGATAATTTGGTTTTTATTACTTCGATATCTTTACTCACGGCATGCGACAGCTCGGTAAATCTGGCGGCGGATTCCTGATAATATTCAGCATACTGCGGGTTAGTGTCGCGTCCGGTTGATTGATAAAGGGATCTTTCAAAGAAAACCGCTTGTTCAAGCTGTTGAAATGTCAGTTCCGTTATAAGTGATGTCAACGGCATATCCTGATCTGTCACTTCTTTCATTTTCTCACTAATGTTGATGAGTTGATACAAGAGAACTGATGATAACAAAATTATGCCCGCCAAGGATATGGCGACCATAGAAATAATCCGATGGGCAAAACGTAATTTGTATATATAACTGAACATTCTGAGGACCTTTAATCTAATATGAGATAATATATATAGTATAAAAAATATATTGCTTTAAATAGGTATATACTAATGAATAGGTTAAAAAGTGATGAAAGTGATGGTTTTATTTTAAAGGGATTTATTCGTTAAAAATGGGTGAATTTTATTTTAAGCCCAGTATTTTTTATTTTAAGCCCAGTATTTTTTATTTTAAGCCCAGTATTTTTATTTTTAAATCCAGTATTTTTCTAATGGGAAGGTGGACCAAACTATCTATTCTATCAGAACAACTTCAGAGTGAATGATGTCTCAATTTTCTGCAAATGAACTGTTAAAAAACACGTTTGGTTATGATGAATTCCGGGGGCAGCAGTCCGAAATTATAGAAGATTTCACGGCGGGCAGGAATATACTTACTGTCATGCCGACAGGGGCGGGCAAGTCACTTTGTTTTCAAATACCTGCCTTAATGAAGCCTGGCCTTACCATTGTTATTTCACCGTTGATTTCTCTCATGCAAAACCAGGTGGAAGCGCTGAAAATATTGGGTATTGAGGCGGCAACAATTAACTCGGGCAATTCCCACGAAGATAATCGGGACATTTGGCAAAGAATGCGGAATGGCACGTTAAAACTTCTTTATCTATCCCCGGAAAAACTGTTAACGCAGCGGATGCTGGCCGTTATAGAGGACTTAAAGATTAATTATTTTGCTATTGATGAGGCCCATTGCATATCACAGTGGGGGGCGGCATTTCGCCCGGAGTATGAAGGGCTGTCACATTTGCATAAAAGGTTTCCTGAAATCCCGATTATTGCCCTGACCGCGACAGCAGACCAGGGAACCAGAGAGCAGATACGTGACAAAATCTTCTCCCAAAATGTAAAGACTTATCTGGCAGGCTTTGATCGCCCGAATATTAATCTGAATGTGGAAATTAAAAACGGTTGGAAACAACAGTTGTTTCAGTTCCTGAAAAGCCGACAAAATGGCGCCAATAAGGAAAATGACCGCCTCAGGGAAAATGGCATTATCTATTGCCTTTCCCGTAAAAAAACACAGGAGACGGCAGAAGCACTGGTCAGTAAGGGCTATCATGCCCTGGCCTATCATGCGGGAATGCCGGCCGACCTGAGAGAAGAAAACCTCAACCGGTTCATGGCCGAGCCGGATCTGATCATGGTGGCAACCATTGCCTTTGGCATGGGGATTGACAAGCCGGATATTCGTTTTGTGTTCCATACGGACCTTCCGTCATCTCCTGAGGCATATTATCAGGAAATTGGTCGGGCGGGGCGTGATGGGAAACCGGCGGTGGCCCATATGTTATATGGTATGGATGATATCCGAATGCGCCAAATGTTTATTGATAATGAGCATTCAGCGGATGATCATAAGAGCCGTAGTCATGAGCGTTTAAATGCTTTGTTGGCTTATGCAGAAGCGCCGGTGTGTCGCCGCGCTTCGTTGTTATCATATTTTGGGGATAATGTGGATTTCACGAAATGCGGAAATTGTGATCTATGTGATAATCCGCGAGAAACTGTTGATGCCACAACATCGGGGCAAAAATTTATCTCTGCTGTCCAACGCACCGGTCAGAATTTCGGCGCGGGACATATTGTTGATATCTTAACCGGGAAAAAGACAGACCGTGTCCGTCAACTTAATCACGACCTTTTGCCGACATTTGGCGTGGGTAAGGATCTTGGGGGCGGGGCATGGAAATCTCTGGCGCGGCAGTTGATGGCGCGGGCATTCATCTTATCTGATAGCCAATATGGTTCGCTGAAAATTACCGATCAAGGTTTTCAATTGCTCAAAGGTGAGGCGAATTTCACATATCGCCCGGATCTGACGTTAAAGAAAAACGGGAAGCGCACAACGAATAATGACCCTCAAGCCATCCCGGATTTATCAGAAGAGGCAGGGGCCGTGCTTCAAGCTCTTAAACTTTTACGATCCGCTATCGCCAAAGAGCGATCAGTGCCAGCTTACATTATTTTCAGAGACAGGAGCCTGATTGATATGGCCCTGAAAAAGCCTGCCACGCTGGCGCAATTTGGGGATGTTTTTGGTGTTGGTGCGCGCAAAACAAAAGATTTTGGCGCGCGGTTTATTAAAATTATTGCGGAAAATTCCTAAAGATTTGGGGGTAGCCTGGCATAACTTTATGTGGCTTAATATATGGAACATTCGTGGTTATGAATATTCTTGCGGAAGGTGCAGAGGTTGGGTAAGATATTGTTAATGAAATTAAAATATTACAATTAAGCGATCATTTTAACATTACAGGATACTTATATATGAACAAGCTCATTACTTCTACTGCGGCAATAATATTATTTTCTACAGGCATGGCGTTTGCTGCAGATTCAGGCACGCCCAAGTGGGGTTACACAGGACAAGGCGGCCCTGAACATTGGGGCGCATTATCTGCGGATTTCGCCGCTTGTAGCGTTGGGAAAGAACAATCACCAGTTGATATCCCCCAGATGGAAGGGGCTGCGGATGCTGTGAAAACGCAGTACGGCGATACGAAATTGAATGTCCTGAATAATGGCCACACGATCCAGCTTAATTATTCTGAAGGAAGTAAGTTACAGTCAGAGGGTGTGGAATATGACTTGCTGCAACTTCATTTTCATTCACCAAGCGAACATACCATCAATGGTAAAAGCTTCCCGTTGGAAGTACATTTTGTGCATAAAGCGCAAAACGGTACGCTGGCCGTTGTCGGCGTGATGTTTGAAGAAGGTGCCGAGAATGCGGAATTGGCAAAAATCTGGAAAAATACACCTAAAAAGGCTAATGAAGTTGTCACATCAGATATGATGGTAAATGCTGGAAATCTGTTGCCTGAAGATCAGACTTTAATCAGATATGCCGGATCATTAACAACCCCGCCTTGTTCTGAAGGGGTGAAATGGCATGTCATGACATCGCCGATCGAAGCGTCGAGCGGGCAGATAGAGAAATTCCTGTCAATTGTCCAGGAGAATAACCGGCCAATTCAGCCTTTGAATGCCCGGCATTTTACGAAGTAAACCAGCATAATTCGTAAAATTTTTAAGTCGTGATGATAAGATAATTAAAAGCACGAAGTTATGGCATTGCCCTATTTCTTCGTGCTTTTTTATTCCTGGGTTTACGCCGCCCTAAAGGGTGAGTTTTATAAGGATACTGCAGATATTGAGACATATCTTCGCCGTGGGTAACGGCATTTTCCTTGACTTTTGGGGGTCGTTCTGCTAAGAAAGTCTGCATAGTCGGTAATACCAACCGAAACAGAGCCGCTAGATTTTAAAAAAATCCTGAGCGGCTTTTTTTATGGCCTGATGTCAGGTCGTCCTCCATTTCACCATATCTTTTTATTGTCTGATCTACCGTCTTTTCTGTTTTATTGCAGAGACGGTAAGGTTGGCCTATTTTTCAGGAAAGTTTTATCAAATGCATAGAAAGCCACAGATTACCCCTTTAAGCCATTATCTCCGCACCGGTCAGAAAATCAATGGTTTCAGGCCGGACAGTTACAGCCCCCATGATCTCTGTGATCTCTGTGGCGGGACGGTTTATGATCTGGATATCAAGAGTATTCGAAGTGAGCGAAATGCCCGTTATCAGGCCCTGCTTCAAGACCTTAACGCGGCAAAACGCGCTGGCAAAACCCATAAAGTCTGGCAAAGCAGCACTGGCCCCAGAACCCGCTCAAGCCACAGAAACGCCAACGGCCAAACCGTCAAGATAGACGACAGGTTCCGTATCGGCGGCGAAACACTCTTCCTGCCCAACGACCCCGGCGCCTCCCTTAGCGAAACCGCCAACTGCCGGTGTCGTGTTAGGTACATAGGAAATAGGGCTGATGATAAAAAGAAGAAAAAAGAAGGGGTTAGAAAAACGCGCCATAATGTTATTACAGAGGCAAAAAAAGCCCTTAAAAATAAAGAACCTTATGGGTTTTATAATAAAATTGGAATGTATGGTTATGAAAGTAATAAATGTAATAAATTTGTATCTGATATAGCCGATAGATCAGGGGCGGCCATGGAAAAAATGTTGATAAAGATGGCAATATATGGCCTCCTCTTGCTGGGACTATCGGTGACCGCTGGGCGAAAATAAAAGGTTGGACCATTGTTAAAAAGCCACAACCGGGGGATATTGTTGCACAATATAGAAAATATGAGCGCGCGACGGGTCATGTTGGAATAATCGTCGATGAAGACCTAAATGTGATTTCTGCACGGGAAGATGGTATAAGTAAAGATCCGTTGGATGTGGTTTTTCCTGAAAATTATAGAAATGGAGAAATTAAAACGCGGCCTATTGTTTTTAGGCGCTATATTGGGAGAGAATAATGTTATATCGTGGCATTCTGATAAGTTTTTTCTGTTTATGGCCTCTGATTGCCGAAAGCGGGGAATTATTAACCCATAGAAAAGGGGGTATACCGCAGAAATTCGTTGGAAACTGGGTCATTAAAGTCTTGCCACAATCTAAAAAAGAAATAACCTTTCCCCATTGGGATTATACTAAGTATCCCGTTAAGCTGAAAATTACGGATAAAAATCTGGGTATTTTTACCGATAAATGGGGTTCTCAATGTATTCTTGAGTATGTTTATTATGATCCAGATTTAGATATCATTCCCATCGCTTATTGTAGCGGCCTTGGCACAAAAGTTAAACATGCTGTATCTCCCATGCATTTAATATCTGAAAAAGATGGAAAAATATATGGCGAGGTCAGAACATATAAACATATATTCTCATGGATAGGCGAAAGAGCTGATCCCTTCTCAAAAGACTATCTGGAATGCTCGGAGGAGAGAGAATAATGTTATATCGTATTGTTTTGATAAGCTTTTCTTGTCTATGGCCCCTGATTGCCGGAGGCGCAGAATTATCAACCCATAGAGCGGGAGATATCCCAGAAAGATTCATTGGGGACTGGGTTGTTAAAGTCCCACCACAATTTATGAAGGAGGTTACTTTCCCTTGGCAGGATTATATTAAATACCCCGTTAAGCTGAGAATTACGGATAAAAAGACGGGTATTTTTATAGATCAGACAGGGGAAAAATGTATTCTTGAATATATTTATTATAACTCAGACTTTGATTTCATTCCTTTCAAAGACTGTAATAATCTTGTTACAGAAATTAGAGGTGTAGTATCTCCCATGCATTTGGTATCTGAAAAAGATGGAAAAATATATGGCGAAGTCAGAACATACAAATATTTATTTACATGGGTTGGGGAACGAGTCCAGAAATAAAATCAATATATTTGAAAGCTTAAAGTCCCATATTAAGGCTGGTAAGATTGTAACTTTTGAAGTGTCTGGCAGATATTTCTCACATATGACTATTGCAATATGGGATAACGACGACGAGACCTTAAATATAAAGATTCATACGTCTGGTGGATGATCTTTAAGGTAAGCGCTATCGGGCTTTGCTTTTGCTTGAATTTCCCCTGGCCTTCCCCTTTGGGTCGATGGCCCCAGAACCCGCTCAAGCCATAGAAAGGCCAACGGCCAAACCGTCAAGATAGACGACAGGTTCCGTATCGGCAGCGAAACACTCTTCCTGCCCAACGACCCCGGCGCCTCCCTTAGCGAAACCGCCAACTGCCGATGCTCTGTGAAATATTTGCAAAAATATTATGCGACTGTTGACCCCACATCACGTGACGCCACAGCCGCACGCAGACGACATCAAGAGGCGCAGAGACGACATCAGCAAATAATCGAAGAACGCAGACGACTGCATGAGCGCAACCCCAGAAGACATTATTCGATAAGTCCAAGAATGACAGAATCAACATTATCAGCTTTCATGGTTGATAAAATGGGTAAAATTTCTGATGAATATTATATTCAGACGGGGGAAGATACTATCGTAACATCTGGCACACGTTTTCCTGATTATCAGGCAGAGTTAATGTATGATAATCGTATAAGAAGAGGATATTTTGCATACCTAAGGAGTAATGCTCTTATAGAAATTGAAGCCGCTTTCAACAATAATAAGAACAAATCCCGAGCAGAAATTATTGCCATTATGGCAGAAATTATTAGGAAACAGGTTGCAAATAAGATATATATTTCCAGGCATTTAGTAGGTCACGCTGCGGATGTGGCATTCCCTAAACAGAAAGAAGTCTTTAAGATTATCGTGAATAATCTGGGAGGCAAGGTCGTTAAGGAAGATGATCACTGGCATTTGCAATTTAATTGAGTGAAAAAGCATGAATAACTTTAAGAAAAGCACATATTGCCTCATTATATTTTTTCTGTTCACAACGTCTTACAGTTTTGCAGAACAACAAGACGACTATCAATGTGATTTTGATTTTAAGGCCATTGAAGCATATGTCATGAAAGGGGTTCCTTCTTCCTCTGTTCTTTCCCGGAAGAGCGATGGAAAAGAAGGAGAAGTTCTTCTAAAAGTTGATGGGGTACAGGAATTTATACTTGGTTATTATGCGTGTGTGCATCATGGCGTTACGATCGAGGCAAGCCAGATTGACCCGTTGCATCTAGACGAAACTCTAGATTTTATACAACGCCTTATCCGTCAAGGCCCTATTGATCTGGACGAAATATTTGAAAGCTTAAAGTCCCATATTAAGGCTGGTAAAATCGTAGCTCTTGAAGTGTCTAGCAGATATTTCTCACATATGACTATTGCGATAAGGGATAACGACGACGAGACCTTAAATATAAAGATTCATACGTCTGGTGGATGATCTTTAAGGTAAGCGTTATCGGGCTTTGCTTTTGCTTGAACTTTTCCCGGTCTTCCCCTTTGGGTCGATGGCCCCAGAACCCGCTCAAGCCATAGAAAGGCCAACGGCCAAACCGTCAAGATAGACGACAGGTTCCGTATCGGCAGCGAAACACTCTTCCTGCCCAACGACCCCGGCGCCTCCCTTAGCGAAACCGCCAATTGCCGGTGCTCTGTGAAATATTTGAGAGAAATCAGGCCAGATATTCTGGATGATGCCGATAAACGCGTTTCGCGCGCTAAGCCGCCTTCTCCTGTGCAAATAATCGAAGAACGCAGACGACTGCATGAGCGCAACCCCAAAATTACTTACGTGCCCCGACGGGTTTGTTTCCGGTCGTTTGGCCAAAGTTAGGGTTTTTCTGCGCTTGTCACTTTCTTATTCAGCTTAACCAGGCCATTCTCAAGGGTGATGCGGCGGGATTTATAGAGTTTGCCGAGGGCTTTTTTATAATTGGATTTGCTGACGTGAAAAACCTCATAGATGGCCTCAGGCGAGCTTTTATCCGTCAGGTTGGATTGGCCGCCGTTACTTTCGAGATAGGCGGCGACTATATCGGCCAATTCACCGCGCATTTCTGTGCCGCTTTTTTGCAGGGTGAGGTTGATGCGCATATCTTCCCGAAGTTCACCGATATATCCTTTTATCTTGTCACCGATTTTGATGGGACGGACAAGTTCATTATTATGGATCAGGCCAAGATGACTGCCATTGATCACCGCTTTATATCCTAGCTCGCTTCGACTGGCGATCAATAGGTTAACCTCCTGTTTTGCCGTGAAATCATTCTCATTCAGTTCATTCACATGACGGCTAAGCAAAGAGCTTGCGGCAATTCTGCCCGTAACATCAAGATAGAGACAGACCACGTAAGATCGCCCGACGTCCATGGGGACACGTTGTTCCTTAAAGGGGACCAAAAGGTCTTTCATCAGGCCCCAATCCAGAAAGGCACCAAATTCGCTTTTTGCAACGACCGGCAGGAAAGCGCATTGACCCACTTCAGCCCGGGGGATGATGGTGGTGGCAATGGGCCGATCCTCTGAATCCAGATAAAGAAAAACCGTAAGCGCCGCGCCCACGGCCCATTTGCGGCTATCTTCCGGTAGGTAACGTTCCGGCAGCAGAATTTCTTCCTGTCCTTCGTCTTCCAGATTTTGTCCAAGATAGACCCCAAAGTCCACATGTTTCAGGACGACCAAAGAATGGGTTTTGCCAATTTCAAGCATCAGATGTTATCTAGCCTTATATATTTCATTACAAAGACATGCTTCTATAGAAAAAAAAGAATATTGTCGATAGTGGCGCATATTCTCATATATTAGGTGTGGATGATAAAATTAACATATTACGGGATAGAATCCTTAAATCTGAAAGCGATACTTTGACCACGGCTTACGAGAACCGCAGACAAGAATTAGGGAAAAATAAGTTGATTGTGACAGAAAAATTTTCTTAAAAACAACGCCCCTTCAAGGAAAAATTGAACACTTCCGAAGGGGCTATTGAATGCCTCTCGAACCCTAAGAAACTATGGGTTTCGCCGAAATATTCTGGTGAAGGTCTCCCCGTTGCAGGTTGACCAAGATTTCTGAATAGCTACAATAATTGCCATCATAGCTGCCCCAGTTGCCATGTTGCGGGTTGACCAAGATTTCTGAATAGCTACAATAGATGAGTGCTAACTGATTGAATATATTGATCAGTTAGCACTTTTCGTGTTTGAAAAGACAGTTTTACGTCATCAAAATAACAATAGTTGTTGTCTTTTTTCTGTGTTTTCACGCTGTTTCCACTTGAAAGACTTAATATTTTCATATTGTTTGTCGGTTATGGATACAATCTGTACTGAGCCAAATTCAGGTAGATTTGTGCGAATACGCCGTTCCATAGTTTGGCCGCTATCCTTACCAGATACCATACGATAATAGACCGAATATTGGGCCATGGCAAATCCTTCATCCAGTAAAAAATTCCTGAACCGAGTCGCCGCTTTTCGATCAGTTTTCTCAACAACGGGGAGATCGAACATTACAAGCATCCACAAAATATTATATCCACTTAGCCAATATTTTTGATCACGAATCATTATTAAATTAATTTTCCCATGCCTTTAAATTTGGGAAATTCTATTTTGTTGTCTTTATCATGCAAACTTATGACGAAAGTCTGTGCCATACGGTGAAGAGAATTCATTACCGTTGATACGCCTTTTTCCAACTGCACATCAGAATCCAGTATTTTCGCCAGCTCTTTCTTGATTTCGGGTGTTAAACCTTCTTGAGTTACGGTGCCTTCATCTATTATTTTGCGCACAATTAAATCCACCAAGGGGCGATAGGGTTCCATAAGATCATCGACAAGAGCAAACGGATTTTTACGATTGCGATGGTGAATACCAAGAGCAGGCGTTAAGCCCGCCCCACATATAGCGCGGGCCGTTGCGGCCCGTAATATACTATATCCATAATTTAAAAGGCTGTTTTCCGCTCCTGATTGTCTATCACGGCGAAAATCTGCCCCGAAAAGGGTTTTCCAATATAATCTGGCTGCTAGGGCTTCCCTATTGTCTGGATCGCCTGATTTTACGCGTTTAACCATGATATCAAATTCATTTAGCGTAGGCTTAGATACATCAAAATACTCAAGGGTTGTTTTTTGGTTAAATATTTTTTCCCGTATGACCGATTTCCACATTCGCTTTGCCAAAGGCTGGCTGCAATCAATTTGTGCCCATAATATGCCCGTTTGATCAAAATGGGCGTCATAAGGTAAAGAAAAGGCCAAGGGATGATAATTTTTACCGCAAGTTATGATGGGCGTTTTGCGTTCAGCCAATGCCATAATTAATGTTTTTGTTAATATAATTTGATGAGCCGATAATATAAGGGTCGTGATATCATCAAGGGGGACATGCCCAACCTCCGCTCCATCCTGTTTAACGGTCATAAACCCGCGAAATTTGGATAAATAGCAGCCATCTTCGGCTATTTCCACCACCTGTGTGACCATGGGTTACCCCCTTAATTGTCCATCAGGGTGAATGTGCAATTTTCGTATAAAGTTTTTCTTTACAACATTAATGGATATATAGTTTTGTTTGCCGTCTGTTTCATATTGGGGGCGAAGGTCGATTCTATTATTGGTGGTGCTAAAGCTGCCAACACGCATAATTTTTCTTTCCCCATTGTTTTCCATTTCTATCATGTCATTTTTAAACAGACGTGTGATAAATTTAGCCGCCGGATGGATAGGCTCATTGTCAATTTTACCTTCATTCTTGTCGGGTGTTTCTTCCTTACAATCAGCGTAAGGCCAAAAGGCCCCCTTCCAGTCAAATTCGCCTTTTTTCCATTTGCCCGCGTTGCCTTTTGGAATTTGCCAAATATCGACACAGACATATGAGTCGGGCGCATAGGCCTTATATGGTGCAGAAGGGATCTTTATCGCGGATTGATTTGATACCAAAATACGCATAGTTTTGATATTATTTTCTTTGCCAAAATCGGCTAAGGCTTTGTCCAGTTTTACGCCATTTACTTTCGCAGCATCTATATGTTGCTCAATTCTTGTACGCCATCCTCGGTTCCGAATGGCGGCTATTTCTTTTGGGGTAAGGGAAGCAATCTTTTTTCGTGTGATAAGATTATAACCTTTTAAATCAGGGTCCTGTTTTTCTGGGGGAATAATACCATAGGCGGTTTCCTTATACATTTTACCATTTGTACCGTGATCAGCTTTATAAGAAATAATCATGTTGGACAGACGCTCTTTTAACTGATTTTTGAAAGGGGTAATATCAGGCAAGTCAATATGCACCCGATCATCGGCACCTCTTTTGGTTTGGTTTGAGATCTGTTGCAACATCCCGCGATCCGTTAAACCCACAACAAAGGCATCAATGGCATGATGCCTGTGATCATTGCGTTCTTTATAATTATGATCTCCGAGCAAGCTATTTAAATGCCATTTCCCGCGCATCATGGCGGTTAGTCCACCAGGGATAGTCGCAATTTTATTTTGATCGCAAATATGGCTTAAATAACGCTTCGTTAATTTCGAGATATAGGCGTTATCTGTGAGCTGACGGGCGAGGAAACCGCCGTCTTTCTCAAATCGTTCCATGGCATCTTCGTCAAACCGCCAACGTTTATTCTTAGGCAATGATTTTGCACGTTCCGCAATGTCACACCAGACCATTCCCTGATCGGCATGATGATCAGCGGCAAATGCCTCATATGGTGTTTTGTTACCTTTAAGGCGATTAGCTCGACGAATGGCTACAGTCAAATTAGCTGTGCCATTATCCAAGGTTCGGGAGAAGGGCAGAATATGTTCAATTTCTACCTCACTATTAAACAGCATGGCGGCAGAAATTACTTTCCCCGTAAAGGGACAGTGGCGCGTAAATTGATCTGCGCCTAATTCTTCCCATAGGCGGATTTTTTTCAAATCAAGGCCACTCGGGTCTCGTCCATTGTTTATTTCACGGAATAAAATTGCCCGGCTGTCATTCGCCTTGGCAAATTTCTTGTTTTCTTTCGCAATATCATCACGGGCTTTTGCTGTTTTCTTTAAATCCCGAACCAGTTCAACATGAATTTCAGCCGGAGGGCCGAAGCGGTCAATCAATCTGTTCACAAGTTTCCGCAATTGGTTTAAAGCGACATGAACCGTAGGATTGTTAATTTTACCGTAATGTTGCTCGGGATTTGTATGGGCATCAAATTCAACTGGTTTAGCGCCTATAACGCTGCCTTTTAGTACCTCACCATAATAGGGTAATTTTTCGAGAAGTTGATCAACATCATATCTGCTGTGATGAAAGAAAACCCCATCGTCATCATAAACTTCGCGAACGGCGGCGTCATAGCCTAAATTTTCCTCTCGCATAATCGAGGCACAGCGCGCCATAAATTTTCGCGATAGATGCGTCGTCGCCGATGATAATTTATATTTACCAACTGATTTAGCCTGTTCTTCAGTAAAAGAGAAAACATCTATCAGGTCTTTGAATAATTGATCGTCATCGTCCGCATCATGTAATACTTCCAATAAATCATTTTGTTGATCGGCGGACATTTTGTTCCAAACTTTGCCCAACATATCTGGCTTTTGCATCTCAATATTCGTTGCATTACCATTCAATTTATCACGCGGGCCATTCTCCAAATTGAATAGGCATTTTCTTGGAAAAACATAACTACCATCTTGATTTTTCAAGTTCCTGATAGAACTGAATAAAATTGTTTTCTGAGTGCGAAGTTTGTCAAATAGAATAGTTCTTTGGGTGTTATTTAACTCATGCTTTTCTTGATTTTCATCATAATATTGAAGGTTGCCAACCTCTTGTAAAATACGAAATTCATGAGCAATGGGTAAATCTTTATGAGCGCGATATTCCTCAATAAAAAACTCACAACGTCCCTTCTCGACAGCCTTCAATTTCCGTTGAAAGAATATACCATCAAAGGCTTGAGCCTTGTTGCCATTGCGCAGGTCATCCCAGTCAGCGGGGGATAGGCTATGATGAGACTCTTGTACGGCTCTTATGTTATCAAATTCGCTGAGATACATAGCGCGATCAGCATAAAGGTCGCCGTCTTCACCGCGAAATCTTGTTGATTGGCCATTTTTATATCTATGATATAACCATTGCCCTAACGTATTATCACCAAGTTCTTTTCTTAATTCAGAAATTTTTGGTTTGATTTTCCCCGTTTCCTCATCGTCACCATCACTCTTTCGATTAGATAAGAAGCCGCGCCGTTGACCAATATGAAATAAAGCGCGCCCTAATTCATGAGCGGATAAGGGGCGCTCAATCGCTGCAGACCTTAATTCATAAGGATTGGCCATCTCGAGCGATTTACGTGCCTTGGTATCTTCTGGCATTAAACCTAATTGGATCAAGCGGGCAATTAAGTGTTGCTTGCGGCGTGTTCGACGATCCCGATTTCTACGCGCTCCGCGTGCTGTGCGTCTTTCAACGGCTAAGCTCTCGCCTTACACGATCTTTACTTGAAGGTTCCCGTCCATCAGAAAATATTCTAACGCCCGAATCTTTTAAGCCCCCCACTTTGCCAGAAGGGCTTAGCGCAAAGGCGGCCCACCCCAAAGAATTGGTTCCCATATCCAAAGCTAATCGCCACGTCATATTATTTCCCCTTATTAGAAAAAGAAGAGAAAGCAATAGGGTTGGACCCATTGCTGTCCCACTTATTTTGAGTTTTCATAATAGTCTCCATTGTAAGGCTGGTCTATCTGGTTTTTTAGGTGGTTTTAGGAGTTCCATTAAGTCCCTTCTGGCAAATAGATTGACATGGATGAGCCGGATCATTTGTCCAAGGCTTATGCTTAATCTGCCTTGGAACTTTAAATAGGCCAAAATCAGATAGATACACAAAGCCACCATCACTTGCGTCATCACCGCATTATCTGTATTGCCCAAAAATGACT